>Ga0214923_10000020_pt1 | contig 204451 bp, 178 predicted proteins | sample LL1510_MetaG_FD_177993 | JGI IMG/M metagenome (GOLD analysis project Ga0214923, IMG submission 177993) | Freshwater microbial communities from Lake Lanier, Atlanta, Georgia, United States - LL-1510 | ecosystem: Environmental > Aquatic > Freshwater > Lake | place: USA: Georgia | collected... | reverse complement strand
TGGGATCGTTTTCCATTAAAGCGACCAATCCTTTGCAACATGTGTCGGGATTGCGTGGAGACTTCTCGCGTCTAGATGATACTAACACATCAGAAGCCAAAAGTCTACGCTCGAATTCTAACCAAGCAGCATCGTGGTCCCCGTGCCCGCCGCGAAAGACGTCAAGACACAAGTTTCGCAATATTTCCATTAAATTTCGAATTGGTAAGCTGTAAATAATAATTGAATAAATATAAATAGGTAATCAAATTTTTTTCACGTTAATCGCATTTCACATTTGCAATTTTTTTATGAAAATAAATGTTTAATAACCCGATGCAACCTCGTTGCTGAAAATACTTTAAATATTTAATATTTTGAATACATCCTTTTGAAAGATTATTCAAAATAATGAATATTACCTCCTTCACCGCGAGCTGCTCAATAAACGTTTTCGATAACCACCTGCTGCCAAGAAATTATATTTATTTTGCTCCAGGGTATCAAAATTTTGAGGAATTACCATTTTAATTACTTTATTTTTTACCCAACCCAATCCCCACCAATCATCACTTATGGTCGTGTCGACCCATCGTAAAACACCCACCTTAAAAACTTGAAATATTTCTGAAAATGCTTTTAAAAAATCACTGCTTATATTCGAGATTGCAGACCACATTCGCCTAAAACCCGAAATTGAAAAACCTACTTGTTCGGGTGGCGGTTGTTCATGGAACGGCATTTGAGAACCTTCTGGTGCCGATGGCAACGATCCAGACATGAATCTAGACAATCCACTAGTGAAAAATGATCCTACATTCATTATTTGTTCAAATGATCCCTTGATTATGTCAATACCGTTTGATAGCAAACTTTTCATGATATTTCCCACATTCATGACGATCGAAACCGCCAAATCGGATACAACCGCCAGTTTCATGATAACCGAATTCATCAAATGTAAAACACCTTTCCGTATCCAATTTACAATCCCCGGTACATCTTGCCTGCCAAAAACAATGTATTTTTCATAAGCTTCCTTATTTCTAATCATAATATAAACAAATCGAGAAATTCCACCCGGTTTCAAAATTCCTTGTATCCCATCAACAAATGGGGTTATGATTTTACCCGCTTTTTCAAATGCCTGACCCAATTGCTCTTTTTGATCATCGGTCGGTTCATTTTCATGTATGTTTTGCGGAATATTATCCATAACGTCTGCAACCATTTTCCCAAAACTTTCAACTAAATTAATACCAACAAATTCATTCCACATTGCAGCCGATTTGTTCGCTAAAGCATTTTGAATTTCTTCCAATTTATCCGATACAATATTTATTGCGCCAACTATTTTTAGTACACCGGTTTTTACCTTGTCAAAGGTCCAGCGCAACCATCCAGACCCTTCTTTTCCTAAAATCTTGTCTTCCGCAATGTCAAATACAAAATTCCTCGTTTTTTGTTTGACGTATTGACCAACATATTCCGCAAATCGATCTACATTTTTACCACCATTTGTGGCTATTTTGCTAACAATTTTAGTAGCACCCAAGAGAATTTTTCCAAATCCATAAATAGCTTGCTCCTCACCATCGGTGCCAGTTATCGTTATTTGACTAATCAAAAGCTTGGCACTATCTTCAACCCATTTTGCCATTGATTTTACAAATTCAGTTGTTAAATCGCCTAACGCGTTCGCAAATTTTGTACATTTTGCGTTTAGCCATGTCATGCCTTTATAAATTTGACCTAATATCGATAATGAAACCATTGGAATGGATCGCCAATTGGTCAAAAAATCACGAGCGCTTATCGGTCTCCAATTTTTTAAATCGACCATACCTTGATATGCAGACTCCAATGGTTTATGAACATACGTATAAATTTTCGATGATTGATAATAACTTAAAAATCGTTCCTTATATTCAGTGAAATCAAAACCTTCTATTTTTTCTGATTTTTCATCATCCTTCCCGTTTACACTTGACGATTCTTCCTGTATTTTTCCATCTTTCTTTTGAAATTTTATATCGATTTTGTCTTCTTCTTTGGTTTTTGATTTGTCTTCTTCTTTCGCGGATGTCTTGTCTTCTTCTTTGGTTTTTGATTTGTCTTCCGTTTTTTTACGAAGTAGTTCTTCTTCGAATTCTCTTTCTGTTTTTTTTGATTCAGGCTTTCTTAATCGCAGTCTTTCTTGATTTTTTCTTGATATAATTGAATCTACTATCCCATTCGCAAAATTACGAAAATTTTCTTTTGGATTAAACACAAAATGTTCATCTTCTGTACTTTTTCTTTCGAATTTTTTCCCATCTATTTCGACTATTTCAGGTTGTGCTTTTGCAGATTCAGGTGCTGTTTTTGCAGGTTGTTGTTCTTTTGCGGCTTGTTCAGAAGCTGCTTTTGCTGGTTGTTGCTCTTTTGATGCGGATTTTTTTCTTCCCTTTTCAACCCGTATTAAATAAGTGTTGTCCCTTAAACTGCGAACATCCGTTTCAGCTGCAGCCATTCTTTGTTGTTTGGGTGTCATCCAAATGTAAGAGAAATGAGTATCCCCTGACCGCGTTTTTGCAGCACCTTTATCCACTAATCTTACCTTAATTTTTTGATCGGGTTTAGGCGCGACAAATACCGCTTCCGGAGGTTTTTCATCGGCAAGCGCTTCATATGTCGTAGATACCACCGACACATACTGGAACGCCTTTGATATTGCACCCAATGAAGCAAAATTTGAAACCGTCAGATTTTTGAATAATTCCATTAAACCCCGAGTTGCCGTTTGAAGAACAATTGCTTGAACCGTAGGGATAAAACAATCCCGACCATTGGGTTCCACTAAACATTCCACATACGTTTCCATTAACGGATTTTTAAATTTCGTCTCATCCGCAAGTTGCTGCTGCTCAATGTGCTTGTATAACCTATCTTTTTCAGTTTGATTCAACGTTTTACCGCCATTAATTTCTATTTGACGGATCAATACATCCGTCATTGAACGATTGATAACCTTTGTAGTTGTATTTGTTATTGAAATGATTTGTTCAATAGTCGTGTCCGTTATGCTCGCCAAAGCTACATCCGCTTTTAATTCTTCCCAATTTATAGCTTTCGATTTGTCCTTTGAAAAATATCGCTTAAAAAATTTTTCAGCCGATTTTCGTTGATCTTCATTTAATCGGTTTAAAATAGATTCCTGAATTTTATTGTCAAACAAAACTCCAATATTTTTTGATTGAAAAATATATGGATATTTCTTTTTTAAATCGTCTACTTCTGTTTTAGATGGGGCAATTTCATCTTTCATTTTATTAAAATCGGATTTAGCTGCGGACACTTGTTGATCAGCCGCATCTACCCTGCTTTCCGCCTGCGCTACTCCTTCCTCGGCCGCATGCAACGCTTCAGGTGTTGCGTCTTTATTTTGCCGAAGCGCATCCAACCGACCTTGCTGATTTGATAAATTGCCTTCTGCTTCATTTAAATTATTCATTGCTTGCGTAAGTGTTTCCGCTTTCTCTTTAATTTGTTGCACTTTCGCTCTAAAATCGTTGGCTTTTTGTTCCGCTGCTTTCGCTGCATCCTCTTTTTTTGCATCAACTATGCCATTTGCTTTTGCAGCTTTATCCGCTTCCGATCGTAAATTTTTTGCAAATTGATCTAAACTTTCCGCATTTCTTACAACATCATCCGCAAATTCAGTTGCTCGTTCAGCATCTTTTTTATTATCGGGTGCTTCCACAACGGGTTTACTTGTTGTGGAAGATATCGATGCTAATATTTCCAAACCGATCTGTTGCCTTTGAAAAACACTTGCAAATTTACCAAACAATTGATTATACCGGTTCAATAAATTATCCTTGCCCTGGTTCAATTCACTAAAAAGGTGTTTAATATCTTTTTCAGAAAAATTTTTATCCTTTCCAAAAAGATTGGCTACATCTTTAAACCATCCCGATTTTGGTTCTTCATTACTTCCAAATAAACTGATTACCGCATCCAATTCTTGTAATCGCCCTTTCATAGCGGATATTTGCAGCTGGGCAGTGATTTGATCGGGTGATGCCGCTAAATTTATTACAGCCGACTCTATCGCTTCGGCAATATCAGCCCTTAAACGCACAATATCGTCTTTTGTATTACCGAATTGTTTTATCAGTTGTTCATATCCTTGTAAATAAATTTCTGCAAAGTTAATAAATTTTTTACTGTCCAATAAATATTCTTTTGAAAAACAATCCGTATGGCCTGCGTCCAAACAGTTTTGGACATCACTTACAATGTGTTGAATATCGGTATCGTTCCAACCCTCCGCGGTTATTGATTTTGATATAATTAGAAAATTATCTAAATCGGATTTACTTAATGCCATTTTTTTTATTTCATCAATGGAACGTTGTTTCGCATCAGAATCGGTAATATTTCCCGCATCAGCTTTTTGTTTTAAAAGCGCTCGTTTATAAGCATCATGGATTGTTTGATGAATTCGTTGTCCGATAGCCCCCTTTAAATTTTCTTCATCCGGAGGAGTCATTTCATCAATCGGAAAATCCATAACCATTGGAATTAATTTTTTTGTAATGTCGATTCTGCTCCATTGATTTAAGGTGGCATATTTTATAAATTCGGATACAGACAAATTCATAGTCATCATTCCATTTTCAGGATCATCCAATAAAATACGTTTATCACTCACGTTTAATTTACTTAAAAATGTATTCAAAGCGGCATCCCTTTCTGGAGATAATTTGTCATTTATAAAATCGGTTTGAAATGGAAGGTTATTATCAAAATACCCTATTAAATAATCTAATTGTCGTGATACAAATTGTTCTGATTGCGCCCTTCGCGCGCTATCGATTGCGTCTAATTCGTCCTGACCTTCTTGTTTTTCGGTAGGCGAATCTTGCAACAATTTTTTTTGCGCGGAATCTATTCTATTTCCCAGATCAATTTCCGAAGCAACAAGCACATCTAAAATTGAGTTCAAATCGGAAGTTTTGGTTTCCGCAGATGAATCCGATGTAGATTGAAAAAATACAAACTTTTGAAAGAATATATACAAATTGTATTTTGCCTGCCTCTTTGATGAATCGGATAGAGCAGATTCATCTATTTTTTTATACACGGTCTGTAAACTATTTTTATTTGGACCGTCTGGCATAGATGGAATTATACCTTTTACAAATTCATCGAATTTATTTTCAATATATGAACCGGTTAAATTATCGATATGAAGCATAAATTGACTATACTGCTTTGATTGGCCGGCCATAAATAATGGTTTATCGGTTTTTTCAATGGATTGCACCATGTTATATAATATTGCTCTTTGATCCGATAACGGCATCATAAAAAATTCTTCATCAAATTGATAATCAATTACTTCAAAAAATTGCAGCATAGAGAAATAACTGGACATTTTTGTATCTTTATCCAGGGTTTCTACAAATGAATTTAACGTGTCGAGATTAATACATCCATTTACCTCATAATTATCACACGCAGCCACTAATTTTTGTATGCGCTTGTTATCCGGAAATTCGCTTGAAATCGTTTGCAATAATTGTTTATAATATTTATAAAACATGCTTATCATTTCTGGATTATAATCCTTGCCCGTAATATCGAAATCGCTGGATTTAAAGTTTATACCCCTTAACTGGAATGAACCACCCGACTTATCAATCTGATCTTTTATAAACGCCGCAAGTTGATGTTCCATTTTTGCAATATCCTCAATCATTTCCAATTGTTCTATTGCAATTTTATTTTCGGCCATTATTTTAAAATGCTGCTGCTTTTCGCTGCTTAATTTCGATCTAATTGCGTCGATCTTATTTCGAATTAACCCATCCAATAGTTGCCATTTCCCCATTTCCCAATGACCTTCTTTGTCTACATCTCCAGTTAATAAATCGTAATTTGATAACTCCTGACCTTTATATAAAATAATTCCTTTTGGACTTACTGAAAATCCATCCGGTGTTTCCTTTATGATAAAATCGATATATTTTTTACGATCTTCATAAAACGGTTTTAGACGATCTAACTTAATACGAAGCAATTCATCCACTGATGTGAATTTACCATCTAATTCATCGGAATGAATGTATTTTTCTGTGGTATCGTCAATTAATAAGAAATTTAAATCTTTCCCATTTAATCGTATGGTTTCAACTTTATAACATGGTTTTTTTCCACACAATTGTTTAAGAAGTTCGACTGTGTTTTGAGAATACTGATACGAAATAATTTCAAATTGTCGGGCAATATTGATATTTGGCAACAATTTTTTACCCTTCGTTATTTTTTCATAAATATTCGATTGTTTAGCGTATTCTTCATTAAAGAACTGCAACCATGTTGTAAGGTTCCCTCCTTTTTTAATTTTGGCTTCATCATACACAGGATGACCTTCAAATAATTTTAACATTTGATTTATTTCTTCCCTTAAAACTTTTTCTTGCTTTTCAAGAAATTCAATTTGTTTATTCAATGTTTGGCTTTGATACTCATTTTGTTCTAAAATGTTCGGCTGACCAATTGTTAAAAGCAATTTTTTTATTCTTTCTTGTTTTTCGGAAATGTCCTTTCCAAGCTTATCAATCAGTTTATTCAGGGCGTCTTTCGTTAGGGATCGTAAATCCGCGCTTTCAACAATTTCCAATTGGGCATTTAAACGAAATACCTCTGCAATTAATTTTGATTGGGTGGTTTCAAATTCTTTATACTTTTTATTGAAATCTTCCACCATCCGAGAAGAGGCATTGGGTGCACTCTCTAAAATAAGCTTTAATACGTTATCAATGTCCCAATCTTTATTATAAAATAATTTGATTTTTTTTAAATCTTGGCTCCATTTCTCTTTTGACGCTTGTAATAATTGTTGAAGGCAATTTTCTATATCCTGTGTGCTTTTACAGTTTTGCTGTTCAGCAGTCCCCGTTAAGCCTAACACATTTATTTGGCGTATTAATTCTTGTTGAATACCTTCCTGATGTGATTCAATGCCAGATAACGTGTCTGAAAGCGTTTTTAAATAGTCGAAATCATTTATATTATCAAGGTTTAGATTGATCCGGAATTTTTCGGAAAGTTTACTATTTACCGATTCAATATTTTTTATTAATTTTTGTGTTTCAGTTTCAAAAACGGATTCTATATCAGTAATTTTATAATATTTGCCTGCATACAAAATATACCCTTTTTCCAGACCGGAAGACTCCGGCTCCGGACTTAATTGTTTGGAAACTTTTGAAACTTTATAAAGCATTTGCTTTTCATACTCTTCATATTCAGAAATTGAGTTTTTAACCGGATATTTCTTTGAAAAGGCGTCAAATAAGTTAATTCGATCAATTAGTAATTGAACAGCCGGGTTCGGAAAATTATTTTCTTTTCGTATTTTTTCAGCAGGTCCATCACCTGAGGTAAACCGCGCGTCATTAAACAATAATTTTATTTTTTCTAAGCCTTCTGCATTTTCCTCAAATTTTTGCTCGAAAAAACCAACCGCATTCATACTTGATACAACTGATGCATTTTGAGTATTAATATCTTTCAGAAAAACATATTTTTCAGTTAACGTTTTCAATTCTAAATCGGTCGATGGAACATGCCATTGTAGCGTCCAGTGGTCAATGCGATCCAGCATTAACTCTTGTAATTGTTTTAATTTATCTAAATCTGCTTCTAAATTTCCCGAAGATGTAAATTCAAAACCGGTTTGAACTAATGTTTGTAATTCAATTATAAGTTTAAGCTTTGATTCGGCATTCATTATTGGACCAAACGATAAATGTTCAAAAAAACGAACGTCTTGGTTTTCTTTTAAGGACCTTACATACCCAATTAAACTTGATTGATCCATCCCTGAAATATTAAGCTCGAATCCCGGACCTTGCAACAATTGTTTAACTTCATTACCATACCCCTTTTCTGCGAGTAAAATCAATTTATCTAAAAAGCCGTTTTGATACATTTTAAACGTTTCATCAAAAACATTACCGGTAAGTGATCTGGGATCACGTTTATAACCATAAATTACCGCGTCAGTCGTCATTTGAGTCCAGAGTGTTTGCAGCTGCGCGCGTCTTTCCTTAATTGGAAGAGTTGGAGGTATTTGCTCTATTTTTTTACTAAAAATACTGCTCGATGACATTTTTTCCTCCAACATTTGTGTTTCTTTTAAAGTTGTCATGTATTGTTGCCGAAGAGCCGCTAATTTCTCAACTTGTTTCATTGATTCCGGAAATTCTACAACACCCAATTGATTTGATAATTTATAAATTTCTGCAAAATTATCATCTACTTCTTTTTGCTTTGCAGCAGCTACATCTTTTAAAGCTTGAAATGTTAAGCTTTGCACATCAGTGCGACCTGAACCAATTATCGATTCAGCCGAAAGTATTACCGCTATTAATGTTTCTATTTCTTGTGTTGTACTTTCGAACGCATTCAGTACTTCTTGTTCATTATCATAGGCGCATTGAATGGAAATACCCTTACTTACCAAAAACGAACATTTTTCGTCATATGTAATTACCTGTTCGGTAAGTCTGCTTAAGACGCGTTTGAATTCGTGCGGTTTATAGCTTTCAAACGGTTTAGACAATATATTTTTTGTAAACGAGTCTGGAAATTTGGATCGTATGTTATCATATTCATTCTTTAAGCTGTATACCATGGAATCATATGCTTTGAAAACAGCCAGTTCATCTTGGGTATTACCCGCGTATTCCCAATCGCAATTTTTTAACGATGCCAACACATCTTTAACTGATACGGAATTATATTTATTTTTTAAAAATAAAAGCTCAATATCTTTGCCATAAATGTCCCGTATTTCGATTTCAAGTGAGGTAGGTGTTGCCGTATCAATATTTAACCTAAAATCAGAATACAGCGATCTTAAGCGAGACATTATATGTTTATACGTAGCACCATTCAATGGATACTGTATGGTCTTTTGATTTCCAACAAATGTTTCAGGTGTACAATGTGTATTTAAAATACAGGGAACTATAAAATTTGGCAAATTACTTATATACTTGGTTTTTTCGATGATGATATTACTTATTATGGTCATTTTTTGAGAAAAAGGCAATTTATTAAAATCAACGGGTAAATCATTATGACTTATATCCCACTCATTTAAAAAAACGTCAATCTTAGCATCTTGATCTTTTTGAGCAAGTACATCGGCGATTGACGCTTTTCTTTCGGCGGTTCCTTCTTCCGTATTTACTATAATGAATCCATCCACTGTAAACTGAAAACGTTCAATTATACTCTGACCGAAAGAGGTGTCTCTTATTCCTCGAATGGCACTTCCGAATTTTGATACAATTTCCGATGTAATAGAATCAATCTGCGTTGTTAAATCCATCAATTTTTGAGTTTCCTCCTGGGTCAAATGCGGTTTACTTTTCAACATATCTCTTTCCATCATGAACGAATTCATCCTAGAGGTTAATTCTTTTAATCCAGAAGCAGATGCCAGTGCATCAATTTGTTGATTTAACTGATTTATTTTCTGGTTTTCTTCCGGAGTATTTTCCAACGCGTCTCGTTCCCCAATCAACGCTTCCATTCTTAGAGCCTGAGCTTTTTCAGTAATTGGAAGCAATGTGCCCATTTTTGCAGCAACGTCTTTTTCTGCCGGTGTTCCGTAAACGGCCTTGTGCTGAATATACGTTTGAAATTCTTCAGGGGTATGTCCGCTAAAATTTGCAATCAGATTTTCGAATGTTTTTAATTCTTCTGGAGAGTTGCCTCTAAAGTTGAGAAAAAAGGTTCCCAGGTCAGTTTGAACCAAATTTAACCGTTCGAATGATGCCACATCCGCTTGTAATTGCGTATGAATTAAACGGTCCAAATCAATATCCTTGATAAATCGGAAATTTAATTTGTCATACAATTGTTCACAATTATTGTCCAATGTGCAAAATATCGGTTTTAATTTATCAACTGCGGTATTACGTTTTATTTTAAAAGTGTCAATTAAATCCTTCAGGTACTCTATGCGTTTTTTTCCAGTACCGCTGGATAATTTACCAACTTGTTTTTCAAAATACGCTATTTGTTGTTCGATATTCATATTACCCGTGCTTTCTAATTGGCTAATTATCTTTGACGTGTTCACATATAGGTCCACTTTACCAACCATAAAAATATAACTTGCTTTTTGTTGCTCATCTGATAGTTTTCCATTAAATGCGGTTTCTAAAAATTGAATATGATCGGTTAAAGACGCATTATCTTCGGGTTTTAATATTTTTTGCCTGCAAATTTCATCATTGTCGTTGCAGTAGTTTGCTGCAAAAAACTTCATTCGTTTTTCAATTAATTTTATTTCCGCTCTTTGTTTTTCAACCAGCTTTCTAAATCCAGTATAACTATAATCATTCCCACTGGTTTTGTATGTTTTAAAAAATGCGCCTGTAAAAAAATTATAAAATTTATCATAATCAAGACCCTCATCACGAATGTATGTCAGAATATTATTTTTAAAAACACCGGTAAATAACATTAATTTCCTAAAAATTTCTTTTCGGTCGCTTTGCCGGCCAAGTCTTTGATCCGCCAATTCCGGTGGTTCATTTTCCTTTTTTGGCGGCAATTTATCGTCCTTAAAAAGTTGAAAATACAATTGGACTGCTTTTAATTTATCGGCGCTTGATAACTTACTTAATTTATTCACATCAAATGGCATATCATCTTCATGCATGTACGCATGATGCTTCATGTATTCTACAAACAGCGCTGCTTTAGCCTCTCCTTCGGGTCCGGACAGATTTTCCCAGTTAACATCTTTGAAATCGCCAACATCTTTTAATGACGCAAGAACATATGATACATCGCCTTTTTTCTCTCCCTGTGTGATAGGTATACCCAATTCAGAAAGATACTGTGGGTCTGATTTACTACCGACTTTACCATATAATTTCATAGTATTTCTGGTAAATTCTGCGTCAAATCCGCTTCCAGTAAGATGTTTAAAAAAATCATTTATATTGTCAATAAATTCTGAGGCGGAACCAATACATTGAAAATCCCCCATTTCACTTGCTTTTTTAAATATGGGTCTGCTAAATGCATCATAAAATGGCAAGGCATCTTCCGCTTTATCCGATTTTGATGGAAAGATAGTTATGCCTTGGGTCTGAAGGGCCTGCATTTTATCTAGAAGTTTGGGATCAAGATAATCTTTAAAATTCGTAAGTAAAAAATTAAAATCACCCGTTTCTCTAAAAGTGAAATACGCATTAAAAAAGGCCAGCTTATCCTGATCCGACAAGTTCTTCCAAGCAGCATTATTTATTAATGGAACCTGTGTATCTTTTATTAATTTTTCAAAAGCAAATACATCGCATGATTTATCTTCATCGAAATTCGTTTTGCTGCATAATTGGCTCATTCGATGCAAATATTCTTGCGCGGTCATGTTTAGTTTAACGCTAGTAGGATTTTTCCAAAAATCAAGGAACATATTTTTAAGAGATGTTAAAATGGTATCCAAATAAAAGCCATTTAGAACGAAGTTTTTTATTTCAAAAAAACTTTTTGGTAAATAGAACTTCAAAACGCTTTTAGACATATTCCAGATCGTGTTATATGCGTCAATGTCGTCGGGAACGGATTGTTTTGCACCGGTGTAAATTGGTTCTTTAAATGAGTCCATGTGAGCCTGTGCTATGCGCACAGCTTCAGTTGCTTTCCCCTTCCCGGCTTCATCCGCATTTTTTAAGGCATCTTTCGCAATCTCAAGTTCTCTGACGGCTATTGATTTTGCAGCCGCGATTTTGGAATTGGTTATAAAATCTGAAAAATTATTCCAAAACGGTTTTAATTTTGGAGCCCATGATTTTAAAGCCTTGTACGACTCCGAATATTCGTGCTCAATCAATTGCAATTCCGCTTTTCCTTCTTGTATTTTTGAATCCAAATTTGCATCACCGGGATAATATTTTCGAAGTAGTGATTCCGGATAAATACCATAAAATAATTTTTCAAAATTAATTTTTCTTTTGCCCCCTTCCGAACGGATTTTTATATTTTTAAATTGATCAATTAAGCGTTGGAATTCTTGTGAAAAAAATTGAGGCGTTTGCAACAAAATTCGCATTTGTTCGATTGATATTTCGGATACTGGCAGAATTTCAGAATATTTAGCTCGTTGTTCGGCGGACATTGACGACGCATGGTTTGTTAAAACCGTTTTTAATTCATTTACAGTCTGAATAGAATCGAGGTTCCAGTAATGCGGTATAATTCCGTCTTTCCACAAAGAATTAACGACTTTTTGTAAAACATCGGCATCAGGTTGTTGCGTAGGACCGGTTTCTGTTCCACACCATCTTGCTAATTCCGGTTGAAACTGTCCTAAAACTTCTTTTAATTTACCCAATTGTTGCGTTTGTTCATCTAAATCATTAAATCCCGATACCCATTGATTACCAACCATTTTTGACACGTTTTTTAACCTTGAAACGGAACCGTCGGCCCAGTGTCCTTCCAAATCTTGCTCCGTCGCTCCAAAATAAGTTGCCGGGTTAATCAAGGACCCCACAACGTGTCGTATGTTCCCTTCGTTGTCTTCGTATTGAATGCCTTCCGTAGCCAATTTTTCAACTCCGCCGTAGACCATTTGGGTTATATTATTAGTGGTAATTGATTCAAACAACTTTTCAACCGTGTAGTATTCAAGTGATTTTATTTTCATTTTTTCGATTAAGAGATACCGTAAAACTTTAATCTCTTTTACCATTTTCCATTTTGACAGCTTTTCAATGGAATGGAATTCTTTTAAATATGGAATTACCTTTTCTCGAATAATTTGATTGACCCGTTTTTGAATTTTTTCACGAATTTCAAAATGTTGAAGCAATGATTTTTGAATAATGGGTATCAAGAATGATTTCATTTGATCCGGAAACGTTTTCGTATTAATGTCCAGCAATTCCTCCATTTTACTTGATAGTGCATCGCTTCCTGACACCATGTATTGTTTCCAAAAAACGGAGTCATACAATCCCATTTGACGAAATCCTAAAAACATTCCAACTGCGCACAGTAAGAATCCAATTAAACCCGAATTATCATTAGCCACTTCTTTTATTTTATCCATTAAATTATATTCGCCTCGTATTAATCTGTCCGTTATAAGATCGTGCTTTTGCTCTTCCATTAGGTTTAACATTTTTTTAAAACTTTCTCTTTTTCGTTTATCGGATAGCTGTTTTTTAGATATTTCTTTCTGCATCTGTTCATATTCGGCCAGTTCTTTAAATCGATAGTTCATAAATTCGCCGATTATCATGGTTCCAACCCATTGCGATCCCATCGATACCCCCATTTGAGCCGCATTGCTTGTGAAAATGCTCTGAGTTATAGCGGAAAGCGGGCTAAGAAACGGTAATGCAGAAGCAACCACCGAACTTAATAAAACAGGCATAGATGTCATACCCACTAACAGCGGAAGACCATTAAACAAAATCATCGAAAACACTTTTTGAGACGCGTTTTGGGCTAAATAACGGAGAACATAATCCGGGTTTCCGTTTTGAAGGGCTTGTGTGGTCGCATTTAAAAAAAAATATATATTAATGTAGGCATTAATTCCGCTAATTCCACCGATTGTTTCGCTATTGCTGAACGGAATTCCCTGTGAAAGTTTATCCGAAAACTCGTACATTGAACCTTCCTGGCCGAACATCGAAGAAATAAGGGATTTTAGTCCACCTCCCAATAACGGTAAAAAGGCGCGACCGACTAGAATCGATCCCGAAATGGAGGACCAAACTCCAAGATACTGAAATCTATTTTTTTCATTACCTTTGATTTCATGGAGTATTCCGGTATCATAATCCATTTTGAATTTCTTATTTTTAATTTTTTCGTAGTATATTTCAACTTGCTTGATTTCGTTAACATTTATTTCGCCATCATACTGCAAACCCTTTAAAACACTACCTGTCTTTGGAATTAATAAATCAGCTGATGCATTTTTTTTGTCATCACCATCGTCATCCGGTGCCGCAGCAGCAGCAGTGGCGAACATTATTTGTGCATTTTCTTTCGGTAATTGTTCATAATTTAATTTTAGTTGATCTGTTTTTTTTAAACGATCTTCTTCTTGGATTGAAATTTTTAAATTTGTGATTTCATTTGTTTGTAATCTAAATTTATTTAAAATTGTGATTTGCTCTTCAATTTTAGCGTTAAAATCGGACGCATCTTGACCTAATGCGTTTGAAATAACTTGATATTCCCGTGTATTTTCTATTTCATCTTCATCCTCTTCTACAATTTTTTTTTTTTTAGTATTTTTAGGAAACATATATAATAATAATATATAAATTTAAATTTTAAATTAAATTTGAATTTATATTATATATGAATAATCAACCAAATAACAGCCAAAATAATAATAAATTTAAATGGGTTATTTTATTGTTTTTTATTTGCGTCATTTTGTATATTTATAATAATAACGATAACTCGTCCCCCACGGCCGCAACGCAATCATTTCAATCGCAGTCGGGTGGATCATTTCAAAAATTACAAGAAACAATCAATAGTTTTAATAAATTATTAAATTAACGAATTGCTTTTTTGTTATTTTGTTTTAAAAAAATAAAAAAAAAATAATTATAGAATATATGAGTTCAGACGATCAAATTATAAATATTGTAAATTCGTTAACAAAGGATGCTCAAATTTTTTATTCAAAAGCAAACACTTATCGGGATTATGCAGAATTGGACGGATGTTTAATTAATTTAACGCTTGCTGCAAATAATCTGTACCAAGCAATTAATATTTTAAATAAACACGTTCCGCCCTCCGCCGATAAAAAACTTTCTACTGAACTTATAGTTTTAGAACGAGGCAATAATAATTATTTAGATGTGAAAACCTGTGCCAGTGAGTGCAAAACCCAATTAGAAACTATTTTAAGACAAATACTGGAAGAGATTCGCCCACTGCAGCAAAAATTACGCAGTCAAAAAAGCATGGGTAGCGCACCATCTTCCGGCAGCGGCGGAAAAGATACCAATGATAAAATAGATTGCGATTTCGTTAAGGAAGTTATTTTAGAAGGCAAAGAAAATTGCATTGATTTCAGTGATGTGGTGGGCTGCGATGCAGCTAAGGATAAAATTACCGAATCTTTTATTAACACCTTTCTTTATCCCAATTTATTTCGGAATCGAACGCGCAGCATTTTGTTTTACGGTCCTCCGGGCACGGGCAAAACAATGATTGTGAAGGCAGCAATTAATGAATTAAAACTGAGAGCTCCAAATTTAAACATCCATTTTTTTGCACCGTTGGCAGCCGATCTTAAGGGCAAATATGTGGGTGAAACTGAAAAGAAAATAAAAGCGTATTTTGATTGTGCCAGTTTAAAAGCGTGTGAGAGCGAAATTGAAACCAAAAATGGTGTATTTCAACGAAATTTATCAATCTTATTTTTAGATGAGATTGAAGCGCTGGCTGGAAGCAGGAGTGCCGAGGGTTCGGGTGAAGGTATGACAAGCAGTGTTAATACGTTGCTTCAAATGATGGACGGTGTTTCAACAAAACCCAATTTAGTTGTGATTGGTGCGACCAATTATCCGTGGAAATTGGATGGTGCTATTTTACGCAGGTTTCCAACTCGTATTTTTATAGATCTGCCCAAAAAAGAAGACGTAATAAAATTAATATTCATGGAATATGCTAATTTTGTAGAGATTAATCTTAAAGAAACAATTGGTAAATACGATACGCAACAACGAAAATTTGTAAAAGATGAAAAAGATGGTTATCTTTTACTAAAAATAAAAAAAGATAAGGATGGGAATGAGGAATTATATGATGACATTGATAATCATTGTGTTAAATTGATTCGTGAAAAAGAAGATGAAGATTTGCAATTAGACAATCCCAAACAAACCCAAAAAGAGTCGCTGTGTTTTAATACGTTAAACGAGCGTCGTAATAAGAACGAAACACTAGATTCGTACTCGAACGATATAATTGATAGAACTTCATACGAAATATTATTTAATGATGCGTATATCGGTTTATTATCGTACGGTTTAAATTTTAAAGAAATAACAAACCAATTATTGCCAGTATCTTCAAAAGGAAATATTCAGGAATATATAAAAAAAAAGAAGGAATTCGTTTATAAAAAATTAGTATTGGATGTTTCTGAATTGGCAGACATTATGGTAAGCAAATTATTTTCAAACTCAGATATCAGAACCTTTATGCGCGACAGATACTTTCCTCTACTATCATATGAAAGTTTAAAAAATGAAAAAAAACGATATGTGGTTGAAATAAATGGAAGGACTTTTCATGTTGACACCCAAAGTCTTGATACATTTAGTCCTCTCATTAATGATTTAAAAACAACCCAAACTGAAGATGATGAATACGGAAATTTGACCCGCGGATCAGACCAGTTTCAAAAATACATCGACATTAAATTCAGCGATTTATTTCAGTTAGAAAAATCGAGCTATTTCGATATGTACTGGGTTCAGCCCAGCAAGTTGGTGCAAATGCCAATTAATAGCAGAATGGAAAAAGTTGCTATACCGGAAGGTTGCAGCGAATATATCAATAGTACTTATTTGAAAGCGGACGAAGGTGACGGCGGAGTTACCGGTCATAAATCGTTAGAAATGTACGAGAAACCAACGAATTTAAATCTATTTGTTAAATTAAAAGGAAAAACTATTTTTATTGAAACTCAATATAAATATTTGTGTAATTTGCAAGTGTCAATCCAATCCACATTTGATCAAATTTATACAAATGTTAAGTACTATTTTAACAAGGACTCAAACAGCAATCAAGATTATTTTCAAAAGGTCACGTCGCTTTCAATACCCGATGTTTCGGGCATAAATACTCAAAAAATAAAAACATTTGTCGATATTGAAAAATTGACCAAAATAGATCAAAAAGGAGGTTCGCGATGGAGCAGCATTAAAAAATTTTTTACTGGGTCGTACTGGTCTGGACCTTGGCCAAGATTAAGAAAATTGATGTATTTTTTTAAATGGAGCACCGAGGACCTTCAAAAAGAAATTAACAAAGAATACTTTGAGGAAGAGATGCGTATTGAAGAATTTCGAAAAAAAGAATACGAAAATTTATTATTTGAAAATCATGAGAAAGAATCGAAAGATAATATGTCAAAAATTTTAATGAATCAATTGAATTTAAAAAATATTTTTTTTACCGATGATAAAAACTGCTTAAATTTAGAAAAGTTATGTGTGCAATTAATTGAAAAAATGTCTGTTCAATTTAAAAAAATGTCGTATTTCAATGCGATTGAAATGAAATATTTAAAAATGAAATTTGACAAGATTCAACTCGAAGATGATGAATTCCGAAGTAAAAGTCCATCTCCCAGTTCGGACGAATTACGGGCTCATGCCAATGCGATAGAAGCGAAACGATTAGAAATTAGGCGATTAATTCGAAAAAATTTTCAAATTGATAGAATTATTGCAAAAGCTGTAGAAAAATGCTTAAAAACAGGTTCGATTCAATCGTACGAAGATTTTAAAACGAGCTTTGCTAATTGTTGGATGGAAGAGGTAAATAACATTGCTTATTTTTCAGTGTTATTTCCGAATGAATCAAACAATGAAGACAGCTCAGCGGCATCCATATTTGTTATTGAAAAAACCAAATTTAAAGAATCACCCGTTTCATTTGTTGAATATATTCCGGTATGGAACGGAAATAAAAACCAATTGCAATATGAAACCAATAATGTATTAAATTGCTCGATCGAAAACAGCCAGACAGAAATAACACAGTTTATGACACATTTGAATGATAGCGACGAATATATTGTTTATTATAAGTTTCAAGCCGAGGAAAGCTTGAGTAAAATTAAAAAGGAATTGAATGACTGGATCAAAGATTTGTTTTCAAAAGCGGTAGATGATGCCACCCCAACAGCTGACAATTCTAAATTCAATTGGAACAAGTGCTGTTTAACCTACGATTTAGTTATTACAAAAATTGAAAAATCCCAAAAGGAGGTTGTTTCTGAAAATCCAAAATTATTCAGAACGTTTCAAATCAATCCAAGATATTCGATCATAGCGTTATTGGATGAAAATAAAAAAGAAACCTATTTTCAAGCTTCAACCATTAAATCAGATTACGCTGAAATGAAGTATTATGAGGATACGCGCATTGCTCCGGACACGAAGGAACGAAAGAAAAAAGCGTACAAAGAAATGGCTGCAAAGTATGAATGGGCAAAAGATTTAAAAATAGAAGAATAATTTATTTTTCCTTATGTTTTTTTAATATGGGTATAAAACTTAAAGAAAAATACTATATTATATATTGCGCACGCGGTATGACAGTGGTTTATTTGGAGAATGCTCGTTTGAATATAACCTTGTTAAACTGGTTTCTAGAAAATAATACCTGTCAGGTAGACGAAGAAACCCGCAATAAATATTTGTCCTTAAAAAACAATATTGAAGGATGGAAAAAGGGAACGAATTTGCGGCAACTCAACCTAAAAAACTCGAATCATAAATTGGAAAGTGATAAAATTAAAGAGAATCTTAGTCTCTTTTTAAATCAGTTATCAAAATCGAATTTCAATTTGATTGAAAAAAAAATAAAATTGGAAATAGAAAACTCTTCTGAAGCGGAAAACATTTTACTGGATTTGATTTTAAACATTGGACTGCAGCAGGAAAACAATTTGGAGCTGTTAATCACGTTGGTTGCCAATCAAAATTTAATGTCCGGAATTATTAATAAACTCATCCAAAAATTGGGCAGCATTCATTTGGTAAAAATTGACCAATCAAATTATAATCAAATATGTATTGATACCCGCAATAATTTAATTTTTAAAAACAGTTTTATTTTACTTTCAATCATATTTAACCGATGCAACCTTTTAACCATTGAAACCATTAAAGAAAAAATAGCTTTTTTGGAAACAAAGATAACTACCGACGAAAAAGAAAATGTTGAAAAATATATGGAAATTTTAATCGATATTTTGAAACGGATTTCCGAAAAATTAAAAAAAAATAATCCGTTGTTTTTTGAAGAAATAATTGCAAAACTTATTGCATATAAAAATGATAAAATAAGGTTTACAAATAGGACGCGGTTCGCAATTATGGACTACTTTGATAACAACTATAATGATTCGTATCCTGGATAGTAATATTTGGGATCATACACTTGATTGTACGTAAACCGGGGCAGCACCTCCTTCCATTCCAAGGCTTCTAACGGCGTTCCGCTTGTGGGAGTGGGTTGAACCGTCGCTTCGTATCCTTTTTGAGGGATGCAAATGGGCGGTCGTTGTTGAGGGACGTCCCAGAGAGCCGGGTTTATCACGCTGTATCCATCCGTTTGGAACGGATTGCGTACATTTGGTCGTTCGTGTTTGTAGCCATAATCTTTCTCCGCTTTTGCTCGAATATCGGGTTCAACCGGATCTTTTTTTAAAATTTCATATGTATTATTGAGTTTTATATTTTTAGGCTCTTCAAAACCTTCATTTTGAGACTTATTACCAATTACCGATTGATCATTTAACGCGTTTTTAATTTGATGAACGCTGTCGAGGGCATCATTTACTTGTTGGGTGGTAAAATGCTCCTCCATTGCGAATGTGTTCGAATTATTGACAGAATAAAGCAATAAAATAATCAAAAAAATTAAAAAGTATATCCACATTATATACTTTTTAAACATTTTTAAATTTTATGAATATAAATTATTCCGATTTTAATCCATTCGGCAATCCATTGGGCAGGCACGTTTTTTTATTACAAAACACATCATTTAATAAACTGTAAGGAACATCCATATTTTCTTTATTTTTGTCAAAATAATTTTGTATTTTTCGGTCCCTTTCCAAATTCTTTTTCTTTGGTTTTTTTTCAATTACTTCTTCCTCCGACGAAGAGGATGACGCGGCGTCATCATTTTTTTCAGTTATAACACAATCCTTTTTCAGCATGTAGTTTTTTTTAACGTCGTCCATAGAAATATACAGTTTTTCTTCTATTTTTGATTCCGGCGGATTAGCGAAACCATCCTTTTTTAAAACATATTTATTTTTAACTTCATCTAAAGAAATATAATTTTTTTCAACATCCTCTTTTAAGACGTATTTAGTTAAATCGGGACAAATGGCTTCCGCTAAAATGTCATTTTTTTTTCGAGGAGGAACTTCTTCATCGAAATCCTCCCTACCTTTCGCCATGGTTTTACCAACACTGAATGCAATTAAAATACCAAATAAAATAAATAAAATTGTCCATTTATTGTTATACGCTTCATACGCATAATTGGAAAAAGTTTCTTTGATATTATCCATATATTATTTTCATTTATTTTTTTTTACAGGTTCCTAATGTTTCACATAAAAATTTAACTAAACTATCCAAATCGCGGGAACCTTTGTATTCAGTTGCTTGGTTGTCCTTGATAAAAAAAATGGTCGGAAAACTTTCAACTGGGTATACGGTATTAATGTCGCTATTAGCATCACAATTAACGGTTCCAATAACAAAACCTTCATCCTTAAGCGCATTTGCTAAATCTTTTACATCTTTAACCATGTTTCTGCAGTGTCCGCACCAAGGCGCATAAAAAATAACCATGGATACTTTGTTGGCAAATTGCGGTTTTTTTGGAACAACCGAACCTTTGGTAAAATCACCCGTTTTTAATTCAGTAATTCCGGGATAATCATCGTATAAATTGCCGTTCATTATTATAATATTTCATTTTATTTTATTTTTTTTCTACGTTTTTTGTATTCCGTTATTTAAATAATTAATCCTATGATAGGATATATGTATTATCTAATTAACAGCACCCTGCGAACTGGTGAAGAACTACACATTGAAACCTTAGCAAATGTCCAATCCAATTCAGGTACCGTTTCTTGTCAAAATTCATTATATTCACAATTAAATTTTATGTCAGAAGTGCTTGCTGATTTTATTTCAAATGCAACTGGTCAAACCTTTTCAATAATTAATATCAATAATAAAATGAAAATTTCATCAGACAGTTGTTTTTTTAGATTGGATGTCAGTGGAAATGTAAATTCAACCCAGCCATATAAGATGTTAGGATTTAATGTTAATACGCTGCCTAATTCTTTTTATAATAATATTACTGGACCCAACACAATTAATTTAAATGTTCCGATTTTTCAATCCAATATTTTAAAAATGGATGTTTTAAAAAATTCGTTCAATGGTAGCTTTCCATTGTACCCTCTAAATTATGTAATACTCAATTTATGTGAATCATTTAAAAATAAACTTGTTAAGATAACAAAATTAGAATGGACAGTTGTTTATGACGCTTCAATTGATCGAGTAAAAATTAACTTGCTTACATCCAATTATTCATTTAAATTTTTTTGGAATGATGTTGCTATGATTAATCTTTCTAAATCACTCGGTTTTTCAATTCAACAAAATGAGTTTTTAAACTATATTGTTGCTGATAAAAGTCCTGAAATCGGTGATCCACTTACATCGAAAGACAATATTGTTTTAAATATTTCTGAAAGGAAAACAAGAATTGTATATAAAAATTTACAATTTTCACCCAATACAACGTTTCCAAATCAATTTCTTTTAACACTTCAACAACAACTGTTGGAAATAACCGGGGTTCCCTGGACGGTTAGTACATTCGGTTCGTATTTAAGAATTATAGCAGTTTCTCAATCAGAACTTATAAAAAACACTGCTTCACTTTTATTTGGGGATTCTGCTATGAAAAGAATAGCTCAGGCTTATGGTTTTTCGCAAGTAAATACCAATTATCGTTCTACCTTTATTGGTAGCACACCGATTGATTACAATATTTTATTTCAACCGAATGATCTATTTAAATTAATATTAAACACGCAATATTATAACTATGTTTTTACTTTATACACAATACCATTTTCAAGCCCAATTTTTAATCCCGTGAAATATCTTCAATTTATGAGCAATTCTTTGATAAATACGACCGGAAAATCGTGGAGCATTCAATCAAATGTGGGGCCCAATATTAACAATACAAGTTATCTAAATATTAAATTAAATGATGTCGATTCAAGTTTTCGTTTTTTTTGGGGGAATGCAGTGTCAGCCAACATCTCGAAATCCATGGGGTTTGCAAACATAAATATGACGAATTACACTAACTCGGTAATTGCTGGAAATATCATTGATTTTAACTACAATTTGACATATAAAGATATTTTAAATTTTGAAGTCAGAAGCAATGTTTATTACAAAAATGATAATTATGCAATAACAACACAAAATGACGAATATAAATTAAACGAATATATAAGTAAACTTGCTCAAAAGTTAAAAACAGAAACAGGAAAAAACTATTCTGTATATTATGATGAATTAACACAAAAAATAAAAATATCAGTTAGCGATAATACCATTTATTTTAAATTATTATTCGGTGAAAACAGCATGCAAAACATTGCGCAAATGTTAGGGTTTAATCCAATAAATATGCCGTCCTTTTCAAATAGCATTGTCAGTCCAAACGTGGTAAATGGTAGCATAACACTAGGACCAACTGATTTATTTTTGATGGTTCAAAAAATGGATAATTACGACTATTCTCTCCTTAATCAAATCTCAATTACGGAATTATATTTTCAATCGGAAGTGTTTATCACCAATTTAAAAAGCATTCTTGAAGTTGGAACCGGTTATTCTTGGACCGTTTCAACCGCGTCAGATTTTATAACGATCACCATGAACAATCCGAATTGCGCTTTCAAATTTCTGTGGGGAGAGGATAATATGAGCAATATTTCTAATGCACTGGGGTTCAATCCGGTCAATCAAGAAAGCTTTTTATCTTCCATTACAGGTGTAAACAAAATAAATAAATTAATTAACTTTACACCAAATAATGTTCTATTATTGTTGATAAGAGACACTTCGGCTGTTAACACTAAAGATGAAATAATAACAAATTATTCATATCAAAATATTGATGAATTTTATAGTCCATATTATTTTTTTCAGTATATTTCAGCGACTATTAACGCCAATTTAACTACGCCCCTCGTTTTTACATACAATTCCCAAACCAAAAAAATAAACCTGAGTTCAGCTACTGCCTTCCAATTTGGATTTGCAACCGAAACAAATTTATCAAAAATAATGGGTTTTTACTTTTTGGAAAGCCCCACATATGAAAACAGCTGGACCGGTTCGGGGATTGTTGATATGACACAAATATTTTTACCATCAGAAACTTTTATGTTGAAATATTTAGAAAGTATAACCACAAAAACTTTAAATTTTTTTGATTTTTACGCATATTATCACACATACCTGCTCGAAACGTATTTAATAAACGCAACTCAATTAATTTGGAAGTGTGTCTATGATGCGTTAACAAAAAAAATATCGGTAAGTTTATCTAGTATTCCATATAAATTTATTACGAATGATCAGGATATGCTTGTGTTTTGTACCGTTTATGGCTTCAATACCAATAATAGCCAGTCATTCAATAAAACCCAAACCGGAAACAATCAAATGTCATTTTCTTCTTATAATGGATCAAATTTAGTTTACTTATTGCCGTTGGTATCGAATCCAGTCAATGTCTTGAAATTATCATATGAATCCTATAACTTGCCGCAGAAACATTCACTGTTAATTGAGCCGTTTATTTATACACCTGACACATTTGGTATTTATTTGCAGGAAAAGCTAAATGCTAAATTTCCGTCGATGGGTTTCAGTGTTTCGTTTAATCAAAACACCAACAAATTTATGATATCAAATACCCAATCTCAAACGATTCAATTTCGATTTTTATTTGGAAATTCTATTTTTGTTTCAAAATTGATGGGATTTAACAACTCTGATATTTCAAAATTTGAAAATACAATCTATAGCGAAAAAGAAGTCAGTTTTTCGGGCCAATTTGGCAAGATTATCATAAATCCAAGCCAAATTATTGCGTTCAATAAAATTAATTTAGTAGAAATTAACATACCAGACCTGGAAAATATAACCGATGCAAATAATAAAATTTCATTAATTGGTTTAACAACATCATTACCCACAACGTATACCGTTAAAATACAAAATGGATTATACAATCGCACTAATTTTGCAACCGCTTTACAAAATGCGCTTAATTTGGCTGGAGTTGGAACATTTGCAGTTTCTATCGACAATTCCAGCAAAATAACCATACAGTGTACAACAACTTTTAAAATATTATGGGAAACAAATAAAGTGCTTTCGTCAATGTGCGGATTTAATTCACAGAACATGTCTTCTTTTAAATCAACCATTACATCAGATTATACAATCGATTTAATTTATCCGAAACATGTTTATTTGGATATTACGGGTGTAAAATATAATAATGTAATGTTAAACAATAAGCATATGTTTTTAATAGGCGCCAACAAGAGTATAGAGGCAGCTAACAATCAATTAGATAAATTAATTTTTGGATTATATGATGAAAATAATTTTATCGTATCTCCAACTTCCAATTGGAATGCAACCTTTGAATTTGTATAAAAATTATTTTATTAGTATTAATAAAAGTATAATATTAATATAATTAATAAAGTATGTAAATTAATATATGGAAACATCTTGTTCCAGTTTTAATTTACAAACAAAAGTTAAAAATACTTATTATTCTCCATTGAATATAAGTAAATCAAATAACTTCTTAATTTCTTCTAAATATTGCCTGTTAAATTATACCAATTTTAAAATACACAGTAATATATCATTTTCTGGAAATAAATTATTTTTTAATTATGATAATTTTATTATGTATCTAAAAAAAGATTTTATTTTAAACGAAAATTTAAATGCAAATCTGTGGGTATTCAATATTAATGAAAGATCAAATATAAAGTGCGATCAACACAGGGTATATTCAGGTGATTATTCAATTCAATCAAAATCGAGTATTTCAAATATTTTTAAATATAACGATTCTAGTTTTACGAATAAAATAGATACAATCGATTACACGCTGAATACTCAGAAATTAAATATTTTTGTAAATAACTTATTTGAAATTACGTCCAATCCAGTCATAATTAGTGGTAATGTTATTTCTTTTCATCCGTTAAGTTTATTTTCTTTAAAAGGTAATGAAATTAATTTAAAAATACCAAACAACGATGAGATTATTACGATTAATTCATTGTCAACAAATACTATTTCGTTCATTTCTAACAATAATATGAATTTGAAAACAGGATTGTCATCCTATTTAACTGAAAATATGAACGCAAATATAAAAAATTTAAATTATAATGCTAATGACTTTTATTTAAAAATAAACACCAATTTGCCTTTAAATTTAAAATCGAATATAGTAATACAAAATAATGTTTCAGGGATTATTCAGGGATTTAACCAAATATATACATCAAATAATTTAAACATTAAAGCTTCAAATTTAACTACTAATTTTAACACAATGTTGTTGGATTCTAAAAATATAGATATAAATAATCAAAAATTAAGCACCATTCAAACTAATTTTTTATTTTTATCGGGAAATGTAAGCATACAAGCTGATTTAAAAGTGTATTCAAATAATATCAATTTAAATTCAAATAATAGCACATTTATAAATCATAATAAAATATTTATTTCATTGAAAAATAATGCCCAATTTGAAGCAAATAAAATAGGTTTTACTAATAAAATATCCAATTTTAAAAGTAATTTATTTAATTATAAATGGTTGTCCTCTAATATTCAAAGTAATATTAGTATTTTAAGCAATTCAATCCTTCATACAAATTTACAATATTTTGATATCTCTAGCAATAATTCAAATATATCTTCACATTTGTTGAATTTTAACACGCCATTTCTAGCAATAGTTAATAAAAACAATATTAGTTCAAATAATGATCTATTTAATTTGGATGCCAAATTTATTCAGTTTTTATCAAACGTTCATTGTCAACAAATTGCTCAACGGTTTAAAATATCAAATGACACCGCCGCATTGATCACGTCAAATGTGGTGGATATAAGTTCTGATTATTTGCTAATAAACGGAAATACATTAGATATTTTTATAAATAGGCAACTAACATTTTTTTCAAATAAATCACATTTTATGTCAAATAATTATAATATTTCGGGTAATCAAATCGGTTGTAATATCATGGAAAAGTTGAAATTGGATACGCAATGTTCTAACATTGGCGCTGAAAGCACGCAGTTATTTTTGGGAAATACCCAATTGATACAGCGAGACAGTTTTGTATCGAATTATACAAATGTGCATTTAAAAAGTACCAATTTAAATTTTGAAACGAATGAAAAAATACACACCACGGTCAATTTTACATTAAATAACCCAATTAAAATGGATTTTAATAATAATATCGTATTAATTAATGCAAATACCGGTTTTATTACAAATCAAAATACCACCTTTAAAGGAACACAATCAAACTTATTTTTAAATAATGTAATCATTTCTTCATCGAGAATGTCGAATATATCAAGCAAAAACTTGCTATTTGTTTCAAATGAAGTAAATATAAAAGGCAATCAAATTAAAATAAATGCACCGGTACTGTTTAATTCAAACAATTTTATTTTTAATAAAGGGAAAGGGTTATTTCTCAATAATGACCACTTTCGGTTTTCAGGAAATGAGTTATCAATAAATGGTTTATTCCAAACTAATATTAATTATTCTACTACGGCTTTACAAATAGGTAATGCTAATATTCAAATGGGAATGACGGCAAATGCTAACAATATCGATACTTCCATAAAAACAGATGCGCTTCATTTCAACTTTGGAAATACCGGAACAATTAATAGCAATAATTTTATTTTGAAAACAGATGATCTTTCTTATAATATCGGTTCAAACAACAGCATCTGTTCCAATTCAATTTCCATTCAAAGCAATTTGAAGGGAATGTTGAATACCTTTGATGTGAGTGGAAATGTATTATCACTTACATCGGATTCAATTCAAACATTTACTTCTGATTTTGCAAATCAAGCGGATGCGTTTGATTTAATTTCAAATACTGCAAAATTAGACACGCCTCAATCATTTGTATGGAAAGGAACTAATTTAAATGCGGCAGTTGATACCGTTCAGCAGAAATCTGCCAACAGCAGTCTCAATTTAAATAACGGCTTCTTTAAAAGCAATTCATCAATAGACGCGTCGTCATTGCAACAATCAGGAATAACCAGCAATTCATTCCAAATAGCTAATCGTAATGGTGTTTCTATTGGAAGTGCATCTCTAAATATTAACCTTGAAAATAAAAATAAATCCACTATTTTGTTGAATCAATGGAACATGCTAACAAACGAAACCAGCATGACATCTGGAAATTTAGTTATAAGCGAAAGCAATGACATCCGATTCAATTCAAACCAAACTTCTAAAATAGTTTCGAAACAATCAAATATTTCCGTCAATGTTTTACGATTGATTCAGAATGAACTAATTTTTAACAATCCAACTGCAGTTGGAGTCGCCTCGTTTGAAAAAGCGAATATAGATTCGAATATAATCTTGATTCAACACAATGAACTGCAATTGAAAAGCCAATTTTCAAAATCTCAATTTGAAAATTGCAATATAAATGCAACTGTTTTAAAGGTTAGCGAGGGAACATTCGATATAACCAATTCGAATTGTAAGATTAGTTCAAGTAGCAATTTGGGTATCGAATCCGCCGAACGATTCAATATTTCCGGTAAGAATTTAATTTCAAAATCATCTAATTACATAACCTTTGGAACTAACTACTCGAATCTTAATTCGAAAAATGAGTTCGGATTGGAATCGAACCAATATATGAATAAATGTGGAAATGCAGACTTTCAATTAGCACAATTAGCACTCAACGCAAATAAAATGGATATTAATTCCAATCAAATATCCCTGAAACAAAATAAAATGACCTTACTTTCTGGTAAAAATCAATGGAGTGCAAATAGATTAAATATTAGTGGAAACATTACTCTTTCTTCTAATAACATACTTTTGAATAGCAATAAAATGAGGTATTCATGCGACAATTTTAATTTAACAAATAGTTATAACGCAAATATACGAAGCAAATCATCAGCAGACCTTCAGTTTGGTGGTAATTTACAGATTATTGCGAATCAATTTGTTTTATCAGGAGTTTTATCCGTATTCGATGTTTATTATTTTTATTTAAAAAAGGATTTACGTATTAAAAAAACAATATATTCTTCCGGATTGGTACCGATTGGAAATAAATTAGATATGATAAATGGCGAAATATTTAATATTTCCAACGGATTTTATTTAAAGAAGTCAAATATTGGATATAATGGTTCGTTCAACAATTTGAATGTGAATATTGGAACAGATAGTTGTACTTTGAATATTCAAGGGGTTATTAATTATATCAACGACCCAAATTATGAAATAGATTCAAAGTATTTTTTCCTAAACTCGAATACAAAGGGATCGGGAACCGCTCGAGGAGCGGGGTTTTATATAAAAGACAACAATAATATTAATCAATCATATTTATTGGTAAATAGTGATGATGGAAGCGGATATAAATTTAAATCACCTGAATCTGAAAAAATACTCCAATTAAATTTTCCGTCATTTATAAAATCGGGCTTTGTGAAATCACAACAGCAAGGAACTAATCCAATTTATAACTTGCTTCCAGAAGCAATTGAACTAAATAATGTAGTTCAACTTGAATCGAGATTAAACAATCAATTAAATTTATCGGGAGGAGTCATGACTGGAAATATAATGATGGGAAATAATAAAATAACCTCCGCCTACAACGTTGAGAATGCCAACGATTTAACCAATCAGACGTATGTGATTACCAAATTGTCGCTTTCGGGTGGAACAATGAATGGAGATATTATTATGAATAATAATAAGATCAAATCTAGTTATGAAGCGGTTTCGTCCTCTGATTTAGTGAATAAACAATACTATGATGTAAATAAATTGCCATTATCAGGTGGAATTATGTCGGGAAACATTGTCATGGCAGACAACTACAACGTATCTTCCAACTACAACGCGTCTGCAAATGCGGACCTTACCAATAAAAAGCATATGTTTGACAATAAACTTCCATTTTCAGGTGGAACAATGGTTGGAAATATTATCATGGGTGATACGTTTAAAATAACATCCAATTTTCTGGCGGCTGGGAATGCTGACCTAACATCAAAGGAGTTTGTCGATAAAACCACGTTCAAATTGGCAGGTGGAATAATGCAGGGAAATATTAATAGTGGTCTCAATAAAATAACTTCCAATTTTTATCCGGCTGTTAATTCCGATCTAACGAATAAATTGTATTTAAATGACAAATTGTTCCCTCTTTCAGGAGGATCCCTTAGCGGAAATATTGATATGGGTATCTATAAAATAACTTCTAATTTCTTAGCGAATGCTAATTCGGAGATTACAAACAAGAAATTTCTTGATAATACAATACTGGCATTTTCAGGAGGAACAATGACTGGAAATATAATTATGGGTAATACGTTTAAAATAACCTGCAATTTTTCAGCGATAGCAAATGCGGATTTAACCAACAAGGAGTTTGTTGATCTAAACTTGATGCCATTGGTTGGCGGTAGTATGAAAGGAAATATAACAATGAACGGAGACAACACCAAAATAACTTCTAATTTCTATGCCAATGCGAATTCGGATTTAACGAATAAAAAGTATGTTGATGATACAACGTATCCACTTTCGGGAGGAATGATGAATGGAAATATTATCATGAGTGCGCTTTTTAAATTGACTTCAAATTATACCCCGGTTGGAAATTCGGACATTACCAATAAGAAGCATTTAGATAATAATCAGTTGGCATTAGCTGGAGGAATAATGAATGGAAACATCTTCATGGGAAACAATCGAATAACTTCGAATTTCGTAGCGGTTGCAAATTCGGATCTCACCTCAAAATCGTTTGTAGATTTACGATTTTTAAAACTAAGTGGTGGCGGAACCATGAACGGAAGTATTCGCATGGGAGAAAATACAAAAATTACTTCCAAAATAGTTCCCAGTGCGCTTTTCGATTTAACAAATAAGCTGTTTGTTGATACCAAATGCAATATATCTGGAAGTGATCCCATACCTGGAAATCTTACTTTAAAGAGTAATCTAATCCTTGAGTCCCAATATTCGAATATCATGAGCAAGAGCGGAAACATTTTTTTCACTGGAAATGTAAGTATGTTATCCAATGTCTACTATGGTAAAAATTTATCAACCCAATTTTTACCCGTGGCTTCTTCATTGCAAACACCATATCAGGACAATCAACTAGTGAATAAAATGTACATGGATACCAAGGCCGTCTTATCGGACGGTATTACCACAAATGTTTTAATAATAGGAAATTTAATTTTAAATAATGGATTCATTACAAACCGAAATAACAAATTAACGCTAAATGCAAACAAAATTGTTTTATTACCAAACCAACCGATATTTGTAAATAATATTTTCAGTAATAATTCTATTCTTGAGATAGGTGCATCGGATAAGAACTTGCGTATTTTAGGTGCGATAAATAAAGGCTCATTGTTGGTTGGAAATAGTACTGCAACTTTTGGATTTTCGGTGGGTTCAAATACTAACGTATTAAAAGCACGTGACAATACCATTATCTGGGATATGCAACTACCTATAATTCCCGTTCCTCAAGCGGGGGGAACTATAACTCAATACCCGGTGTTATGTCCTAATACGGGCAATCACCAAACATTATTTAAATCAAATGTGCTGTTTAAAAATGATACACTTCAAAGCGCAAATCTATTAATAAGCAACGCATTGATATGTGCTGCATCATTGCCTAACCAACCAAATCAATTAATAACAAAAAAATCTTTTTTAACTATCATGTCGAATTCCTTAAATGTTGTACAAATCACGAACACGGTACCAGCTTTTCCAAATTACTATTTGACGCTAACTGCCAATATTGGAAGTTCATTACTTCAAATTCAAAACAACAGCAGCGTATTATTCCAATCAATAACTTCCACCATTATACGGATGGATACAATCAAGGTTGGTGATCCGGTTAGTTTATCTGTAAATAATTCATCCATTTTTAAGATTAATGATACAATTGTACTAACATACAATCCAAATAATATTATACAAGGCATTGTATTTTCGAATGCAAATAATATTTTGGGAATAACGGTTTCAAAGGTTCAAACCGATTTCAGTTCGATATCGATATTAGATACAACCGCGTTAAATCAACAAACGAGTGTTCAAACAAATTTTAATCCCGAATCGTTTCTTAAAACTTCAACTATTTTGGGAGCAAATAGCAGCACGTCATTTACGTATATCCTATGCGATTCAAATGGTAATAATTTTGGAAACACTCCCCCTGCCTACGCTAATTTTATACAAATTATAAATAACAATAGCATACAATTTGTGGCTGATAGTAGTGCAGTACAAATTTTTACAAATAACAATAATATTATCTATTATACAATAAAAGCATCCATAAATGTTTTAAATTATGTGTTGATTAATTTAACGATAACGCGAGATCCTAGTACTGGAAAATATAATTTTCAGTTTTCAAATAACAATACAAAATTATCAGCCGATATATCCTGGAATCTACCACAATCCCCAATTAGTTTACCCGATGTTTATCCTTACGATTACATTTTCTTTTTAAAATCAAATTATGTAATTACAAATGTTTCACTTTTTGTAGTAGGTGCTTCCTCTACGAGTATCCTTACTGCTTTAGATTATAATGTTGGATTGTATGTGTTGCCTGATAATACAAATCTAAAAGCATCCGGTTTATCCTCTATCAAAAGTACTACAAGTTTATCTCAACTATCGAACCAATCCGTTTTTAATTGTGTGAATAATGTTCCTCAAAATAACATTTCTTTTATTCTGCAACCATCTGGTCAATTCCAAGTCCAAATTACTCCGACTCAGACCGCAACGGTGGCAAGTTGGCGATTTCAATTCAGAAGCATTACTAATGGTAAATTTTTAATAGCAAAAATTAGTGGATACCCAATTGATTACACATTTGGAACCATTCGTTTAAATGCATCAAATATTCAGCCGGATATTACATATTCTGCAAACTCCAGCACTCTTTTTACAAATTCCATATCAACCCTATTTATTCCGAGTGTTTCAAATTCGATTATCCCGACCACTTCAAACCAATTGATACCCAAATCATACTTTGATAATCAAATAAAAGGGAATGTTTCCGCATTAAAATTAACTTCATCATCCGGTGGTCTTACGCGTTATTTGCCATTTTTACAAAATACGAGATTGTTCTCATCCCCAAATTTACAATTCCAGGAAGGAACGAATAAGATTATTGGTTTGATCAGTTCGGTTCAATGGGGTAATATAACACCTCGAGTGTTAAAGACCCCTTACAACAGTGGCATTTTAACACCGGCTTTAATACCGCCCGGGTTAAATCAAACCTTACTCTACGGTAATTCTTCAAATTTAAGTTGCAATGATTTTTTAGGAATTGGTCAAAACATCACGCCGCAATATCCGCTTCACATTACATCTACCGCTTCATCTGGCGGGGCTTCCATTTTTTCCGCAGCTCAAGTTAATGCTCCAAATCCATCATTTGATTTATGTTGCTCGGCCGATGGGCAGTATGTTTATCGAGGAGCTCTTGGAATACCCTCTTGTTCAAATAATTATGGAAGTACCTGGACCAATCCGAGCGGATTTAACTCAGGTGAATGGTATATTGGATGCGATCCAACTGGGCAATTTGTTTTTGCAGTGAGTTGGGGTGGAACAACCGCATTTTCGAACAATTGGGGACAAAATTTTACTTTTAATACGCAACCGGGAACATGGTCTATGTCAGGAGCATTCGTTAGAGTAGTTGCAGGTTTTGCATGGTGTTTTTCATGCACGTACGGGACAGGTGATGGTAATTCAAATTGGGGTGGATATGTAAATATATATCGTAATGGTACTTATTTTAATAGAGCACAATTTGTTAATGGAGACGAAGTTTTTTTCTATCCGAATGGTCATACGTTGATTGCTGGGTCGGACGATCTTAGTGTAATGTATTTCGCAACTGGTCCTTTTACGAGTGGAAAATTAATTCAAACAAATTTTATAGTTGTGAATACCGGCATTTTCGTTTATGGTTATTTTCAAAATTTGCAATATATATATTTACCTCCATATTTAGGCATTCATTCAGTTGATTGTTCAAGCAATGGACGAATTGTCTATGTTTTAACATTCACTGGTTTGTTTTATAAATCGACTGATGGTGGTAGTACCTTTACGTTTTTCTCTCTTACAGGTAATTCGAGTTCAATTCCTTATTATGGTGCAGATGGCCAACAACGAACAATAAATTCATGGGGATATTTTCCAAATCCTACGCCAGGTATAGATCCGCGCATTTTTTGTGTAAGTTGCAATTCATCAGGGAGTTGTGTTATGGTAGGAACAATGGGTTATCAATCGTCAATATGGGGAGGTCCAGGCCTTTTTTATTCAACAAATGGCGGGTCTACCTGGAGTTTTATTCAGAACAGCAATGATATCGGATATTACGCAGTATCTGTTGCAAAAAATGGAAATGCTCCATCTTATGCCATTCAAAGCCAAGGAAGTAATATATCCATTATAACACCAGCAACAGTAAATCCATCTATTTTAGCATCCGCAAGCGTGAGTAGTTCATCTCAAATATATGTATCCGATATTCGAATAAAAACGAATATTCATGGTATCGAAGAAAAAGAAATTCTTAATGTGCGATTATTAAAAACAAAAAAATATAATCTTATTGCAAATAACCAAAAACAAATTGGTTTTATTGCACAAGATGTTGAAAAAATATATCCAAATGCAATCAGTAAAATGTCGCAGATTATACCAAACATAATGAAACAAGTATTTGTGCAACCAACAAACGATTTAAAAACGCAGTATCCTGAAAAAAATATTTTTCTGGTTTCATCGATTTCCAGCATTCATCTTATAGGCTATATTCCCTTCCTAAAAAATCAAAAAAAAAAAATCCAATTACAAGATGAACAAAAACGAACTTTTGTGGTTTTGACTGTGCATATTCAAAATATTAAAAGTTTTTACATTGAAGCCAATGCCGATTTTGTTCCGGGAAACTATTTACTTGTTGGACAAGAAATATATGATTTTAAATATTTGAATATTGACCACATTATCACCATCGGATTTGCATCTGCACAGATGATTGATCAAAAATCCCAAGAAAATAAAAAACGTATTTCTCAACTTGAAAATGCGGTTCTTGAATTAGAAAAATTAATTGAAAAACAGGACGTACTCATTAGCAGTTTAGCCTAACTGTTTATTTTGGAATTCTAAAAATCATAAGTGGCATTTTCAATTGTTTTAGTATTTTGCGTCGTGCTTTTTAATTTAAACGTGTATTTTTTAGATACTCTTTTATAAACCTTTTAGTTCCATGTATCCATGGCGATCACGTGTCCCGTTAAATCCAGTCGGGCATGTAATCCGTCCTTATTATAATACAGCCCGTGTTTCCCGCGACGCATTTGCACCAGCGCAGCAAAATACCGCAGTCGTTGGTTTCGAAGTTCATCACTGTCTATTAGCGCTTCCAAGTTAGACAAACATTCGTAAATGACTGCCAAATAATTGGTTTCTAATGATTCCAAACGAAGGATGGTTCGATTTTCGGTCTTCATGAATACGCGAAACAGCAATTTGGCATGATTTATATGGTCGGCGTTTGGCTTCCGTTTAAACATTTGGCGCACGCTTTGACTTTGCCAATTTAACTCAAAAACGTTGTCAAGTGGCGTGGTTGGGGCATAGAACATATCCTGTGCTCGTTCCCGCATCCGTTCCAGCGCGTTCTCGAGTGTTTTTATTTGGTATTCTGTTGCAACTTGTGCCAAAACGGACACCGCTTCACCCATTTCTATTTTGGGTTCCAGCGCATTTAACTTGATAGCGGCGAACATGGCATGAATGCGCTGCTGGTGCACTCCCCATCGATGATACGCTCGAATCATAAAAATGGCAGCTTGTCGATATTCGTCCGGATTTTTCAGCCATAATTGGTAATAGTGTTCTAAATTGGAGAGAACGGGTTTAATTTCAAACGTTTGCGGATAATCGCGCGCTAACCCGATCACATCCCCAATGCAAGCCACATTGCGCACCGCTTCATTCATATCAACCCGGGCTTCATCGGTGGCAGCGTTGTATTCAACGGGAATAAATTGTTCGTAATGCTTTGAATAAAAATAAGCTACATCGGCGCGCAAATACCGGGCCGACTCCACGGAAAACAGCGTACTGTAAATTTGAAACAACATGGTTGTGGTGGTGTACGCATAAAATCGCGCAGCGGAAGAGCGACCGATCCCAGCCTTTTCGTGCAGGCTTTGTGCAATGTAATCCCAACTCGCATTGGGAAACATGCCTGGCAAATAGGTTGCACGTTTTCCGTTGCCGGAATCTACGAGAAGTCCCTGATTTGTATTACTATATCGGTGTTGAGTTTCTGGACTGAAATTGTCAATTTCCCGCAGCGGTAGATTCATAAAATTGATTTCGAGGGTGGCAGATGCGTCCTGGTCCACGTCAGTTTCAAAGTGCAGACGGCGATTGTCTTTTGTTCGCACGTCTTGAACCAGTTGTTGTATTTTTGTAATCAATTCGGCGGGTGTCATGGATTGGTATCGTTTGTTCCAATCCCCAAGACAGCCATGTAATTGCCGCTCATGGTTGGGGTTTGGGTTAACATTGCGTTGCAGGGAAACAAACACGCCAAACCGAGATTTGGTGGACGTAGTCAATCGGCGCTGTGCGGCACGTTCCAAATTTGAATGATTGATGGTGCGAATGTCAAATAGCGCGCACGCTGCTAGCAATTTCAAATCCATAAAGATTGATATAGTATAGTATATAAGAATCCAATCTTTATGCTTTTCCGGGGGTAAAATCAAGAACAAACCAAAAATAAATTAGTAGGTAATACTGTAAAGCGGTGTCGTTTTTTGAATCGGTGCAAAACTGACAACCGGATTTTGTTTGATGGGAGAACTGTAAGAAACCGGTTTATATCGGAGACGTTCCGGTTTCAAAACAATACTTGCTGTTTTAAACGTTTCAAAATATAATAACATCATGTTGTCGATGGTTTGATAATTCATGCACACAAACTGACTTCCATTCAACCAGCTGATGGACGGGTTAAAGTTTTGGCTTTCAGCTTCGACAAATTGCGGATAAACCCGGGTTAAATTCTGCCGATTAAAATCGGTAAGTTCATTTTGGTCCAAATGGCTGGCAATTTGTTTGTGGCCCATTGTGCGTAAAAAAGGCATGTCCGGGCTGAAGTTAACATATTCCTCCATAGCGCTTCCTTCCCAGTTGCTGTTGCTAATAATGACTATTTTACTCTGCAGCTCTTTAATGGGTGTTAGTGCCAAATTTGATTTTCGCCAATTGTAGTTGGGTCCCAGCAACCGATTGTCAAAATTTTTATGAATTATTTTGGCTATTTTTTGAAGCAAGCGTTTGTTGCTGTCGCAATTGATATTGATGCAAATGAAAAATGGATCCGTGTTATTGGACAGTTGTGCATTGAAGGCCCAATCACTGATTCGTTTCATGCACTTCTCAAAATAGAGACGCGTAGTGTAGTTGTAAAGACCCACTTCATCTCCGTTAAATACGACTGGCTCGCTGTTGAGACAGAATCCGGAAGGGAAAACATCGAGCTCCACGTAGCGAGCACCTGCGCGAATGACCTTTTCAATGGCATCTACGCTGCTGTAGTCCCAATACTGATTTTTAGGCAAGTAGCTCTTGTAGCTGCTGGCAATGTAGAAATCGCACAATTTAAAATTGCCTTTCATAATTACGCTATTTGCTGAAATTGGAATCAGATTCATTTTTTTTGAATAATCGACAAGGCTGCTCAAAGCGCGAGGAACGCGGCGGAAAATGTACTTAAAATAGATTATTAAAACGATAATTACAAAGATGGATGAACCTATTCTTTTCCAATTTGCAATTAAATACTGCCTTACGGGTTCTAGTTTGTCGTTAAATGTATTACTCAAATCGGATAATTTATCCATATATAATAATCATACATTTTCAAAAAATAATTTCTAGTATTCCAAATAAATATAAAAGAAATTATTTCATGATACCACCGTACATTGCCTTATCCAAATATTCAGAGCGTATTTAATTGTATCGGTTAATATTTCCTCACCGGCGTGCAAAGATTCATTTATTAGATTGCCTTTTTCATCGCAATTTTTGAACCAAACAGCGCGTCCTTTTTGGGGACGAACCCGCATTTGATAATGAAAAAATGCCGTAGCACCGCCGTCCGTTTCGTCTAAATCATTTAAGTAAACAATTATGGTATCAACTCTTTGATTTTGTATATTTACCGTTTTTAAAAAATCGTGATGAAATAAAAATCGTTCTCCTTTTTTATACTTTAAAAACTGAATACCCTCAATGTTTTTTTCATCTTTTAGTACTAATTCAGACGCCTTTTTTCGCAATTGCACAATAACGGGATCATCATCGGGTATAAAAAAAGTGGATGATGTGCGTGAGGGATGAAGTTCCGCCGATGAATTGGTATCTGAAACAACTTTGCTGGGAATTACTTTTTGATCATAGGTTTCAATTAAATATTTACAATCATCCGCAGAAACGAAATTTTCAATAATTTTAACTGGTTGGGTAGTATTGTCCATATATTAAATTTAACCAAAAAAAATAACACAAAAATAATGTGTCATGCAAATGATTTTTTTCTGTAATGATGACACTTGCCCGGATTTAACAAAAAATATCCCCATTTTAAAAGCATTTAAGAAAATAAGATACATTATTAAATACAAGTTCAAATAAATGGAACCGCGTATTATAAGTCATTTAGGTAAACAGCGTAAAATTAATATTCCAGTAAGCTGCTTGCTTGCCTATGATATCATTTTTCCAGGTATCCAGCGTGATTTAATGGAGGATCATGTTCAGGAAATTGTTCGTTTTCAGCAGCAATATTTTGAAAAGAATGGATTCTATGTTTTTCCAAACTGTCTTCAATTTTGTAATTTGAAGGGCCAAATGTACTGCATTGACGGTCAGCACCGCTACAATGCCCTTAAAAGCTTGTACACCAATGACCGACTGTTTGACTGGACCATTGATATTGAAATAACGGAATGCGCGAATGAAGGGGAAATGATTGAACTGTTTCGCATTATCAACATGAACAAACCCGTTCCCGAATTTCTTAAAACCGCAAATGAAACCACCGTCGATTTGATTAGCGGGATTCGCAGCTACATTAAGCGGGTGTACGGATGCTACGTCAAGCCCACCACCAAACCGCAGCGACCCAACATTAATTTGGACGTATTTTTGGACGAAATGATTAAAAAATATCCGCTTTCGCAGTTTAAAACGCTTGAAATTTTTATTGAATGGTTTGAAACCCAGAACGATAATCAGCGGGCTTTCCTAGAAAGCATGACGCATTTGGAGGCAATTAAAAAGATTCTGGCGTCTATCGATTTGGGGACAAAGACTCGGTCCGGGAAAAAATTTCATTTGGGGTGCTACTGGCTTGATACGGTTCAAAACCGCGTGAGTGCCCAAACTCGACACAAATGCTGGCGCGCGTTTTATGCAATGGTTCCTGACGTCGACAAAAGTCCAGAAGGCGACGTCATGTGTCCCTGTTGTGAGTCGGCACTAATAAACCAGGGTTGTTTTGAGGCGGGACACATTGTAAGTTTTAAAAATGGCGGTTCGGATGAAATATCCAATTTGCGTCCGGTATGCAGTGTTTGCAATAAATCGATGGGCATTATGAATATGGATGAGTACAGCAAAACACTTCGCTAAATTTCGTTTGTAAACAGGGTTTGCTCTGGTAGCGAAAACCAATTTGAGATCGATGGCAGGCCCATATCGTTTCTCAAAACATTTATGTAATAATAATACAAATAGGCTAAATCGTGATAATCTTCTTCATTATTTGCGTCTATTGTCATTTGTTGCGCTGCGCTGCTCGGCAAATGGAACCGTCCCAGGAGCTGTTGATAGAACCAGTGGCATTGAAGTTCCGACACTTGCATCCAGCTAAATGTCGCAGCAAATCCAATAAAGGCAATGCTGGAATCGCCGGGTTGCAAAATGTTCCGGTATAATTTCGGGACTCCGTCGCCGCCACCGAGAAGCGGAATGCCGGTGTCGTATCCCCTAGCATCAATAACCACATCGTATTCATATTTATTATTTTTAGAGTGAACATAGTGCTCATCCACGCTTTCCGCGGGATCCTTTATATAATCGATCCGGGTTTGTTGAATGTAATGGAACAAATTGTCGTTCAGTACCAAATTTTTTCGATTGACTTTTTCATCGGGAACGTCTATTTCGGCGGGACTGCTGTTTATCATTATCAGTGGCAATAGGTACATTACGACAATTACCATTTTCAAAACACTCTTTGGTAAATAATACGCGATTGTAAGGAAAATGCGCCATGTTAAAAAATGAAGACTAACGCCGCCCAAATACCGTGAGAAAATCCAACGCGGTGAACGATACAACAATCTGACCGATTTCGCGTTGTTTTCAGCAGCCAGGCACGCCAAATCGCAACCGCTTGGTCCGTTTCCAACAATCACCACATGTTTATCGCGGAATTGTTCTTCGGGGTTATTTATTTGATTGGGTAATAAACTGTGTGGAAATCGTGTATTTGCCGCTCCATAAAACCCGGTTGCTACAATAACATACCTAAAATCGTATTTTTTCTCATTAACCACCAGTTCCCACCGTTCATTTTTTTTTTCAATCGACTGAACGGTAGAATTGTATTGCACATATTTTTCTAAATCGTGGGTTTGCACGTAGGTTTTTAGGTATTCAGATACGTGATGTCCCGATGGATAAATGCCATATTCTTCGGGCATTTTTGCATCGTTAAAATGGTATGAATATCGTGTGGATTGAAGTTTGCAGTTGGGATAGACGTGCGTCAGCCACACGCCACCCAAACTGGCATTTTTTTCAAAAACCGTGGGTTTCAATCCATAGTGGAGTGCCCATCGACAGGCAGCTATTCCACTAATGCCAAACCCAATGATTGCAACTTCCATGTTCTCTATATTTTTATATATTTATTCAAAATAGGAAAAAAACGCAACATGGGCGTGTGTTCTTATTTTGAACTAGCGAGTGCATCCAAGGCTAATTCCATTGGGACCAATTTTGGGGCATATTGCGTTGATTACCTTAATGGCATCCTTGGCGGGCTGAACGAGATGAGGGCGGATTTGAGAATATGACAGCTTTGCTTCGGCTTCGGCTTCGGAAAAGGAAATGGGTTTGTTCATTTGTTTTATATTTAACCATAATATTTTATTTTTAAATTTAAATATAGTTTGTCATTGCTGTTTTGTTGTATTGATCGTATCTAAAAATTGGTCGGCAACATCCATTAATTTATTAAATTCGGCGGTTTTCATTTTATTCAATTGCCATACCATTCGACTGGTTCTCGGATTTTTTTTAAGAATTGATTGGTGATTATGAATAAAACGGTAATAAAGCGATTTCCAAATCAGATCCCATTCATGGTCAGCCTTGAAATTTGACATTTTCAAAATGTAGTTGCTGGAACTAATGTACGGTTTTGTGGTTGTTGCGCCGCCATCATTGTATCCCACCATTCCATAAATGTTTGGAACCATCACCCAATCATAGCTGTCAATGGCGAATTCCATAAACCAGCGATACATTTCGTCGGGATGAATGCTGCACAGCAGCATGAACTGCCCCACCACCATCAACCGAATGATGTGGTGCAGGTACCCGTATTGGAACGCAATTTGTATATTTGCGTCCACCGGTTCTATTCCCGTGTTGCCGGTATACCAAGCTGATGACAGGGTTTGTGTATGCTGCAGCAAATTTTGGGTCTTTAAATCATCGTATAAGTTCAAATACACCATGCGATAATACTCGCGCCATCCAATGATTTGACGAATGAAGCCCTCTATTTCATTGATTTTGATGTGAGACCGATTTCGTTCGTAATAATCCAGGGCTTCCACAACCACTTCTTCCGGCGTAATAATTCCTATATTCAGTGCCGGAGAAAGCAAGCTGTGGTATAAAAACGGGTTGCTTTTATCAATGGCATCTTCAAAATTGCCAAATTGAACCAATCGATTCTCAAGAAAACTGCGCAATTTTTGCCGAGCGTCCTCAAAACTAAACGCAATGTGTGCAAAGTTTTCGGTGTTTCCCAAATGATCGGGAAATGTTGATCGCACATAGGATTGCGCTTCCACAATGTATTTGTTGGTTTTGGTGGTATGATACTTTAATTCCGGAAATCCGTTTTTGGGAACGCCTTGACGATTTTCTGGGTCAAAACTCAGCTTACCGCCCTCGAAATCGCCGTTTTTATCCATCAAAATATTGAGACGAATGCGCTGCCACCGATAAAAATCGGTTTGAAAGTATTTGCGTTTGACTTTTGCACGCGTTGCCAAAAAGTCCTCTAAATCGTCGGGACTGCACAAGAATGCGGGCGTTTGTAAAATGGTTGTCGTTTTTTTTGCCGCCACCGTGTCCAACCGTGTCTGTAATAAATGGTCTACCACGTCATAATACAGTATGTGCTCAGCCTCTTTTGCAATGGAATGAAGTGCGGCTTCTGCTTTTTTGAAATCAATGTATTGAACCGTCAATCCCTTTTTCAGCAAATAATCCGCATACATTTTCATGGAGGCGCGGTGCATCAGCAGTTTTAGTCCATTGAACGTTTTTATTCGTTCTTTATCACTAAAAAAAAGCGAGTGTTCAATTAAAAAATATACTGGGTTTTTGTTGGGTTTGGGTATTTGAACAATGGGTTCAATATTTTCAAACAATTGATTGGGAAATATAAGCACCGCAGTGTATGTCATATGTATTTTTATTTATATTATAATCCACCGGTTTGATTTTAATATAAAAAATAAATAGTAATTAGTAATTTATAAATGAACAACAGTGTCATCATTAAAGCTGGCTCCCAGTTTAGACCCGAATCACGCAATGGAAATACGTTCGATTTAACCCTCGATAACAGTATCACCGTTTCTATGTATCCGAATGCACGGATTCAGATAGGAAATACGGTATATTTGTACGGCCCGGCTCAAACGGGGGAAGGTGTCATCATTCCTCCAGCAGTTCCCGCTGGCATCATTCGAACCGGTGGTTCGTTTACTGTTGACAAAAATACCAAATACCACATAAATAATGTAGAATATGACCCCATTGGATTGACAAAAACGTTGGAGTATGAACAAAAAGCGCATTTTCAGCAGAATACCGCTATTATTTTACCGTCTGAAACTATTTTGCATACCCTGGATAATTCGCTTGAGTTCAGATTGACGAAATCGATGCATTGCGTTTACAATGTGTAGTTGGTGGGGTATTTTTACACACAAACCAAACAATATTTAGCTTATTATGTAATTTGTATATTTAAAGTATATGTTGCTTTAGAATAAGCATAAGGAGCACCACTATTATAATTTTGATAAAAATTTTGTGTGACTGTCAATGTAAATGAACATTGATCAGATATGGTGATAATACCAGTAGGAATTCCGAATAAATCATATCCGACCAAAGCAGCATTCGCTGGTGAGCAGTTGCTTAATGTTGATGAATATGATCCTTGGCTATTAGATACGAAATAGTTATATATTTGTGTTTGTATATTGAATTGGTAAAATGTAAGAATACCTAGGTTTTCAGGTGGTAAAGAATTCAAAAGAAAAGTTGTCGAACCGTAATAAGTTAAACTAGGCGGTTGGGGTGAGACATAATAAATTGTATTAGGTGTAGTCGGGGTAGCGACATCATCAAAAGTAAGATTCGGAAACAAATCACTTTGAGTTATACTGTGATTGCTTATATACTGTAAAATAGCTTGAGAAAGGGATCCGCCTATACTTTGATCGGGATCATTCAATGCATTAATTTCGCTTGAATAATTTGTAATATATAGTTGAGAGGGTCCGGCATCTGCGCCATTTGCACCATATTGAATGTTATTATTTACACATGTAGTATAATTATTGTATATAAAAAGGTATCCAGAAGTATTTGTTTGACTTAGGTTGTTAATATTCCAAGGTGAACTACTATAACCCCAAAGAGTCCAATAACTTCCAGATGTCCCAAATGCGGCGGTAGATCCATTACTAAGGGTCGTGTTTGATCCTGTATTAAAACATAACGGCCATGATGATGGTAACCCCAAACTGGTACCCAACGTAACACTATAAGAAGAAGCATTAGGCGAAGAATCAATGTCGAATCGCACACCTTCATACTGTCCACAAGGAAGTTTTATCATTTTTTTCGAAGTTCCACCCAATAAATTAATTTCGTTGGTTAATACACTGAATACCATATTTCCATTCTTATTTATTTGTGCTTTATGAATTACAAATACATACTTGTCATTTCCAAGTTCCATAATTGTAGTCGGTGAAAACAATGGTTTATTAGAAGCTTTCAATGATGCATTTAATTGATTGAATTGATTAACCCAATCATTGGCGCTTTGTTGATAAACAGATCGACTTGAATTTACTGTTGTTTTATCAGAAGACCACACTTGATATCTTAAAAACTGGTTATTTGTACGAACTGTAATTTTATATTTATTTTTGCTCTGATTTTTAATATCAATACTGCCCTGAACGATTTGATCAAAAGATTTGCTCATTTTAATATAATTAATCATAATATAATAAATTTATTCTATATAATTAAATTGATTATGGAAAATTTGATTGTGTATGTATATCTTTTTTTAGAAACATAAATAAGACAACTATAATGGACTTTTCTAGGGCAAACACATACATTACTTCACGGAAAGTTGCCGAATTGAATATAACGGATGAAGATGTTCATGCAAATTTATGGCCGCTCTTTCAACAACTTTTGTCATCATCAACTCCCGAGACCGCAACCAATGGTTGGGATTATGCCAACTCATTTGCGTATGCGTTGGATTGGGTCAAAAATGAGCACAGAATCAAGAACAGCGACATCCTTGAAACGAAGAATTATCAACTCCGGCTTGGATTCTTCTTCATTATGCATATTCATCATTAAACCATTCAGCTAGTCAGTGTAGAAATAAATTTGTTGTTTTTTTATTTTAATTTTATTAAATTAGAGTATGAACTTCATAAAAAAAATAAATTTTAGAGACACTATTGTCCGAAATTTAATAACAATTATCGTCTATGATTTCAAAATCAGCCGAATTGGCTGAGCGCATATAATCGGGGCAGGAACGAATCCGGTCATCTTCAATGATCATGGGTGAACTATCCTCACCTGACAGCACGCGAGAAACCATTCGCTTGACAGAGCTCATTGCGTCGTCAATATTGTCATCATTGAATGTGAGGGCGCAATTATTAGGAAGACCCATTGAATCACCGGTCATAACGGCATCCTGGTTGGAACCAATCAATGTTGCACTGATGCACGTCTTGGGACTGTCCAATTTCGTTTCCTCGTAGCGTTGAAATATTGTTTTAATTGCATGCGGTGTATGTTCTCTGCAGGAATCGGTGTCTTCGCCATCCGTCAGGTAGAAAATCATGGTTTTTCGGCCAGGATACCGGAGTGTGCTCAGCATTTTGTCGACGAACACGATTGTGGTTCGAAGGGCGGTCATGCCGTCCGCTACCAATTGATTCTCGCCAATAGGTTCGATATCTTGGATGGGAACATCTTTAAATACCACATCAATATTATCCTTTCCGGAGAAGGTAATCATTGAAACGTAGCAAAGTTCATGGGCGGGAACTATTCCATTGATATCGACCGCATTCGCAAATGTTTTTTTGTGAGTCGCCAAAATTTCAGTATTAAAACTGTTCTTAAGTCGGGGTAATAGTTGACGCATGGAACCGCTGATATCAAATCCAAATATTAAGTTTGTTGGTTCAACTGGAGTGGGAGGCAGCATTATATTGACTTATTTTGATTTTGTGGGGAGTTAAATTAAGATAAATCAAATTTTATTAGGCGTTATAATAGTAATATGAAATTTATTCTATTTTTTGTTTTTGTTAAATTATTTTTTTTCTCCGAATAAAAATATAATGAGTCGGAACAACCGATTGGAAGAATACAGTCCTGAATTTTTTGATATGCTATTGCAGGGTCGCATACCTAATGCACAATATGTGATTCCTTATGAAAATGCAAGCCATCCAACACAAGGTTGGCGCGAATTGGCACCCAAATTAAAAAGCCAGCGTATAAATTTGATAAACAATTGCGGTCCCGGTTGTTTTCTTTCGCCATGGACATTGGGATACCCCATATGCAGTAAAAAAATGGATTGCGTTCCGCATTGTTCGGGAATATTGTCGGCTAAAATCCGTGCGAGCCAATGGAAACACCCCGAAATTGCGACAATTGCAAACAAATTATTACAGAAAAAATGTTTAAAATAAGGCACTACACGCTGTAAGAATAGCTAAATACTTCCCAATCATAATCCTTCAGCCCCCCTTTATAATAAATTGAAGGTATTTTTTCCTTGTTTAAAAATTCAATAGGTTTTAATCGAAATCTTAACACTTCATAGTGAATTGAGGTCTCCTCTTCTAAAATTTCCATGCAAATCATATCATTATCGATACACAAATTGGACAAATCGGATCTATTCGATAAATATAGATTAGGAATTGCATATGTAATGCTATGTTTTTTTTGATTGCCGCTTTCGCTAATCGTGGAAAAAAATCTGCAAATTCGATGGCCAATATGGTTTTGTAAAAATGCATATTTGTCGATATCAATTAATTTTATTAACCGCCCTTCAAAAAACCGGTATCGTTTCAAAAATTTAGTATATATTGTTAAAACAAGGTCATCCGGCAAGCGTTCAATTATTTTCATCATCGGGTGGGTGGGTACCCTAATGTATTCAATTTTTGTATTGTTTTTATACTAAAATAAAATGTCGCGTGAAAACCTAATCGGAACAAAAAATGATGTAGGAACCAACGAGCGCAATAATAATCCCAATAATTTTTTTAAAATTTAACTGTTCTTTATAAAAATAGATACCAATAATAATATTCATCAACGTTCCGATACAAAACCATGAAAAATTAATAACCGTAATGCTACTAAAATTTAACGATTTCAAAATTAGAAATGAAATGATAACCCCATAAATAATGCATGACAAATAATACAATTTTATGTTATAATTTTCATTATGAAATTTGAGACATTGCATGGCAAATACATCAAACATTACGATAAAAACAATAATTAATATAAAACTGATAAAATTATCGTTTTTATTTTTATTATTCATAACTCTATATTATATGGTGAGTTTATCTATGCCGCCGTCATTGAAATAATTTTTAAACGTATCCAAAATGGTTTTGCCCTCTTTGAGTGCCGGTCCCATAGACTGCAGCGTTTCAATCAACTGTCGCTGGGTCTGAATCAGCTGTTGGGTGTCCGTATTCAGTGAACCGATTTCTTCCGGTTTTAGCGTTTTAAACAATTCCAGGTAGGAATTTTTTTGGTCAACTTTATGCTCGGAAGCCGGTTCGAAGTTTTCATCATGGTCGTCGTCATGAGTCATCTGCGGTGTTTCCTCTTTTTTTTTAGGTTCCTCTTTTTTTTTGGATTCTTCCTCGGTCGTTAAATGCTCAAACAGTTTAAATTTTCGGGGTTGGAGCGGTTCACGGTCCAAAAATACATAAATAAGAGCGGTAATTACTCCTGAAATGCAAATGCTGATTGTCAGATCCATTGAAACCAAGTAAAAAACAACAGTCATTGAGCTTACAATGAAATAATAAATGGCCCGATTTATTTTTAATAGATAAGCCAAAATAAACAGCACGGTTATAAAATAGAGAATATGATTCACTGAAATATTCATATATTCTATTTATTTATTATTTTTTTGGATTATTGTTGTAAATCTTTTGTTTTTCTTACCGACCAAAAATCACTGGCATATTCCGGATTTGTAATAAACTCATAGGGCATGTAGAAGTAGCCGCATTCGAAAATACTGCGATGCTGCAAAACACGTCCTCCGAACACACTCAGATTTCCTTAATGGATTCGTGGATTTCTGCTCCGCTGTCTGTGTTAACATGCCCATCCATATTATTTGAGGTGTTCAAAAAAAAAAGTAATATTATGTATATAAAATGCCAACCTTTTTATCAGAAGCGACGATCAATTCTTTACTTTCTTTGGGAAATAAATCCATTAATCAAAATGAAAATTATGAAGTAAAAGTTCAATTATTAAAAAATGCCAGTGTTTTATCCAATGATGAAATATATACAAGTGATAAAACTAAAACATTCGCTGAAGAAGACAGAGAAGACACTTCTAAAAGTGTGTCAAGTGGGCTTGATGATTTTTTCGTGGATGGAAATTATAGATATGATGCAATATTTATGCCGACACCCGTTTTACCCAATGGTTTAGGTCTTACTAATTTGACTTCGACAATTTTTTCAAAAAAAAATTTTAAAACCAACAAAGTTGACCAAAAAAATATAAATCTTCAATACCAAAATATAATAGAAATAGGCACATTCAATATAAATGGCAACTCTGTTTTTGTTTCAAAATTAGGTACGTCATTAGTTGGAAAATATAAAATCAAGGGAAATAATTGTACTGCTACTTATACCGGATATATGGATGAGTATGGTAAAAATGTTGATTACCTAGGCCAATTTATTAAAACTGAAAACGGTTATACCTGTCTAACTAAACTTTTAGAAAAAAATAAAGAACCCGTTGTTTCTGCGCTTGTAAAATTTACAAGGGAATGTATGCCTAGCAACAATATTAACACTTTAACTTTTGAAAATCATGATACATATATTTGGTACGTAGACGAAGTTCTAAAAAGCACACAAGAAATAAACTTAAAACCTACTAATTCAGAAAATACAGATAATGTTATTTATTCATCAAGGGAAGCAAATTTATTTACAAAATGTGGTGTAAATAATGGTGTTATTAAATTAAATAATTTTGATAGATTTGTATCTAATCTAAATATTGTTGGTACTACATTAATTACAATAATAACTAGTGATGGAATTTTAATGGGTAATTTTGCTAGCGAAAGAAATTCATTAGGTTTAACTATTAATGGCACACAAATAAAATCTTTAGCTAATTATAAATCAGGTAAATATGCTAATTTTATTAGTGTAGAAATTCAAATTGATTTTAAAGATACTTATAGATGTCTTACTATTTCTTATTAAATAAATTTATTTATATAATTTTTTAAAATAATTTATATATTATTATTATATATGCCTAATAACATTAACGCTTTAACTTTTGATAATCATGATACGTATATTTATTATTCAACTGATTGGTTTAAAAATGAACAAACATTAAACTTAATTCCAACTAATCCAGAAGATAAAGATATTGTTCGTTATTCATCAGATGAAGTAGATTTATTTACAAATGGTGTAAAAAATGGTCTTCTTAAAATTAATACTTTTTTAAGATTAAATCAAAATATTACTACTATTACCACGATAAGTACAATGATAACGAATGATGGAATTTTAATGTTTAATTTTGCTGGTGAAATAAATTCATCATTTTTAGCTATTACTGGTACGCAAACAAAAACTTTAGCAACTTATAAATCAGGTAAATATGCAAATTATATTAATGTACAAATCCAAACTGATATTGAAGATGGTTATAGAAAAATTACTATTTCTTATTAAGTTAAATTTATTTTTACATGCTACCTTTTTCCATCCATACAATCGGGATTCCTTTTTTTTGCTTTCACCAAAAAAAGTATTGTATATGGAATAAATCAAACTTGACATTTTTTTTTATATAATATTTTTCTTATTTTTAAATACATTTTTGCTGTTTTTTGTTTTTGATAACACTCTAGGTATACATTTGATATAAATATAAAATTAAATGGAGTTGATTCATTTATAATGATGTTGATTAGAAGACATATTATTAACGGTTTAATCCAATTAAAAAATGGCCAAATAACACTTACCATTAATAAAAATGATTCCGAACTCAAAAACGTAATGACTCAACTTGAAAATAAACCGCCTAAATTTTTTGAGGCAACACTCAATATTTATAATCAATATTATACGCAAGAGGACTTTTTATCCGATAAATTAGCAAAAAAAAACTAAACAAATCAATGAGTATACACGGTTTCCATAAATCCAACAGTTCTAATTCTAACTTTTAGTTGATAGGGGCATTGGTAATTATGCGAAATTATTTTCAATGTTCCCGATTTTGACCCGCATTTGCGGCATTCGACAATCCCTTTTTCCAAATGGTGAATTACATCTTCGTCAAGTTCTTTGATTGGTTCAATTTGAATTCGCAGGAGGTGCGCGAATTTCTTTATTAATTTCTGTGTTAATTCGGATGTGTGTTGCATTAAACCGTCTCCGTACCAAATCTGCACATCGGAAATTCGCAATGGTTCGGGTCCGAATTGGGCATTTATTTTATGAGCAATGGCATCCACATTGGTTTTTGCATCAATGTGTGCCATAAAAATGTGAGAGTCATTGACTGTCCCCCCTATGGCCGAACATGTTGCCAGACCAGCGGTTTCTAGGGGTCCTCCCGCTTTAGGCAAAATTTTATATTGTCCTTGACTGACGTAGTTCATTCTTGTTTATTTGCAAAAATAAATAATTGCGTATTTCAATTTTAATTTGCTAATTTAATTTAGATATTAAGAATATATGAATTTTATAAGAACGGTTCGCCCGCAGCACTTGCTTTGTTTTCCAAATAAAAATCAAATGCTTTTTGTTGAATATTATTTTGATTCACAAAAAAACATTAAAATTACAAAAACAAATATAAATGAATTGGATCCGTTTTTGAAACACATTTATAAATTAGAAACCGACCTTAAAAATAAACCGCCGTCCGTTGATTATTGTTTTTCGTGTTTTTCGACAGGTGGTGAACATGATAAAAAGAAATGCACCAAATGTATGACGCACCTTCCCTATTTTTCAAAAAAACGATGTCCCAATTGCTATTGTTTATTATGCAAAGAATGTTTCAACTATGCGGAAAATAATTTAAAAAACTATCAAGATTTCATTATTTATTATCAATCCCAACAGTATCAGCATCATCAAATCATTTAGAAAATAACCTCTTTATATTTTATATAATCTAACACAATGGAAGAGATTGTAAATGTTCCTCACACAATGATAAGTCTCATGCAATTGCTAGAGCAAGAACAGCGGTTGATTGTGCTTGATTTTTATGCGGAATGGTGCGGTCCGTGCAAACGTATCGGACCCGAAATTGCAAAGTTGCAATCGACTTATTTTGACCGCATAATGGTTCAAAAGATCGATGTAGATCAGTGCGACGATATAGCTGCCTACTTTAAAATAACGTCCATGCCCACCTTTTTATTTATAAAAGATAAAACCGTTGTAGATAGCGTGATTGGTGCGAATTTGGAATTAATTCATCAAAAAATAGCAATTCATAAATAAAAAAATTGTTTTAAATATAAATGTCTGAAAGTTATCAAATAACGAAAGAGGATCTTTCTTATTACACGAATCATTTATCCGAATCCAATCCAAATTATCACAATCTAAATATTTACAGCTATTGGATTAGTTCTTCTCACAATACATATTTGCCCTATGGTCAAATATGGGATGAATCAAATACTTGTTATTATAAATTAATATTAAATTTATACTTTGGTGGTTGTATTGAAATTGATACAGATGGTGTATCCAAAGATAATCAAGACATTATAATAACGCATTTGCCAACCAACAGTAAACAAATTAGATTAAGTAATATCTTTAAAATCGTGGTTGATTCGATTCGGACTAAAATTGCGAAAGGAATTAAATCCGGACCAATTATTTTAACGTTTGATAATAAAAAATTAGTAAAAAAAGAACAACATGAAGTATTTTGGAAGGTATTAGAAAAAGAATTGCTTAATAAGGACAATTATATGTTTGTTTCAACGTTAACGGATGATTACGATTTAACAAAAATACCGATAAGCGCTTTATCCAATAAAATTCTGTTGCGTTGGGGAGAAAATAAAAATTGCACTACCGTTAAAGGGAAGGACGGTAAGGACGTTGCAGCAAAAGGATCGGACAAAATTGGTAAAGATTTATGTCCTCCGCCTTCCTTTTCGCAGCCTAATTTTAGTTATATTAAAACGAACACATCAAAAAGATGGATTCATCTTAAAAAAGGTCATGTGGATTTGAAATCCAGTATAACGAATGGTTCCAATAATACAGTTTCCGTTTCCGTTCCTTTAAGCATAAAACAGCATCCTCCCAATTACAATTTAGTGGTTAATACGCAAAGCAATATCATGCGTGTCTATCCGCATTTTAGTTATACCATGTCTCAAAATTATGATAATATGATATTTTTTCGCGACGGGGTTCAAATCACAGCTCTAAATTTGCAGTATTTATCTGATTCGTGGTATTTAAATAGTGCGGTTTTTATGCCCGCTTATGGAATATCGTGCTCTCCCGCCAAAACCAAACAAGCACAATCCGTTTCGGATAAATGTTTCAATGGTTGGGATAAATCGTATTTGCAACCGCCGGTACCTCGGGATGAGCCTTTGGCGTACAGATTAAAGCCGTTATGGTCATTGGGATTACTGCCTTGGCCAAAAATGCACACTCTTACATTAAAAATAGTTGAATTACATAAAATAAGTGAAACTGGTAAAAACGCGTCAAATGATATTGATGAGTATCCCATTTTAAATGTGGTTTATGGTTTAGATAAACGATCTTTTAATGCGACCAAAAAGGGACAAGAAATCAAAATTAATAATGTTGATCCAACCGTTCCGTTCTTTGTTGTTGAAGTGGTAAAGTCGGGATCGTTTGGAATTGGTTTATCGAAGGCTTTTTCCAAAGTAAACATGGGTTCTAAATATAAGGGCGGCGTCGAAATTAGTTGGGATGCAAATAAATTGAAGGGAGTTATTTACACAACTTTGCATAAAATACGTCGTACAATTAGCGGAAATTATAATAAAGTTGACTTAGACGATAATTGCGAAACTTCCAGTATGTTTAACAGCCGAAAACAAATAGAAGCGGTAATATCGTTTGAATGGACCCCGTCTCATGAAATACCGGAAATTAAACCTTATAATGATGCAATTATAAAGCTAAGAACCAGCGACAAATATAAATCCAAAACGGTTGCCGATTTTTTAGGTAGCGATCCCCAAAAAAAACTGGAATTAATGAACAACTATCAACATGATTTGAGGCAAATCCTGTTGGGCAAAACGTTCCATGCACCCCAAGAGCAATTTATAGATGACGATGCGGAAGCAGCCCATTATGATGATCAATTAAAACCGCTTTTGAACCAAGTTGTAGCAACCAACGATAAACAATTTACGGATGAATAAATAAAAAAATAGATGAGTTGTATTTTTTTATTTATAGTTTTTTGTTTATAGTTTTTATTTATAGTATTTTATTGGAAGCAATAATTATTTATCCAATTCGTCCAGCAATAGATTGACGGTAGCAGCGGGATTGTTCACGGGTGGGTTTCCACCGTAGTAGGGTTTCAACAGGTATCCCATCCAGCATGTTCCGGTTGCTTGGTTTGCCGTCTTGTGAACGAAGTCTTTTGTGTCATGGGGATTGCCCAATTTCTTGGTAATATACCGCTGTAGTTCATCCTTCTTTTGTGGTTTGTTTCCAGTTCCAGCATAATTCTCTTTAAACCACTGTTTATATTCCCTGTACGCGTCATTCAGGTACAACACATCATTCAAACTGTCCTTGTAAATGCAGTCGTTGAAGAACGCATTGAAAATGTCATTCTGCTTGCGGTAATTGTTGGTGTATTCCATGACTTCAGCCGGATCCTTGATTTCGCAGCCAGCCGCGCGATATTTTTTATAGTATTCAATCAAGATCCAGAAAAATGCTTCACCCCAGGTGTGAATCTTTTCGCTCAAGCTGTAATCAATCAAGTATTTATTGTAGGAATGATCCACCTCGCTCTCTTCCGCAACAAACCTTGAAATGAATTCAATCAATCGAATTCGTCTCCAAGTTCCATCATCATGCGGTGGCAGCTCTGGTTTATCATTGCAAATAAGGAAGGGTGTAAATTGCGGCTTAAATTCAATTGGGTCCTGAAACAGCCCACGGCATGTAATTTTATCACCACCAGTGAGTTCCTTCATTAAACCCGTATTTATTTTTGAACCTTCTTCCGCTTCTTGAAATTTGATAACGCGTCTGCCTTTTGTCATTGCCAATTCAGGTTGTGCCGCATTGCTGTCCGCTCGTTTTTTTGTCAAAAGCGCAATTGAAATGCCCTTGCTATAATCGCCAAGAGCTTTATCAAGCAACTCAATCAGTTTGGATTTACCATTGCCACCCGAACCACTGAACACGTACAGCTTTTCACGTTTGGTCGAACCATCCAAACAGCTCGCGAAAATTTGCAAGACGTATTCTCGAACATTTTTATTCGGCAGCACTTTCGAAATAAATTCCATAATTTCAACAATCTTGGGATCGGACCAAGTCAGTTCCGGGTCGAAATCAATCTTTGTCGACATTGTCACCAAATCATCAGGACGACCATCCCGAAATTCCATTCGCTGCAGGTCGTAAATGCCGTTATTGCATCCAATCAAATATACATTTTCATCCATTTTATCAATGAAGTTCTTTGCTTCATCGACAAATTCATCCTGGCATTCAACTAGAACGCTGTTTTTAAAGGCGGTTTGACGCAATTTTTGCGAGATTTTCAATGACCGACTAGCAAATTCATTATAGCTGTTAAAATTGGGATCTTCGGCGCCCATATTTGCTAACCGCGAGGTGTAATACTCTGCCTGTTTTGTAAACACATTGCTGATATCATCGCTCAACTCCTTTCGCAGAAGCGAATGACTTCCCAGCTCGCTCCAACGGTGATTTTCATACTTATACCACACGTACTTGGATTTGTTTTTACAAATAGCGATATAATGATGCTTGTTCTTTTTGTAATAAATCTTTCCAATATCGTTGTGTTCAAGTTTGTTTTTAGTAATAGAAAGCCGCACTTGGCGCTCAATATCATCCACCATTAGCTGCGTATACGCGGAAGGGTTATCCATTTTCGCCCAATGAATAAGCGTTCCAAGCTGCATGTTGTCATCGCGCATTTTGGGCCACAGGTCCCGACATTTTTCATCGGCTTCATCGGCATACTGCGGCGCTTTCTTTGAGAATTCAATCCACAATTCCAAGAGCGTGTCGTCCGCATTATGCAAATTGTGCAGACACCACCCCAACTCGATCCAGGGTTTGTATTCAACCGAACGATTTTCGCTCAATACACCCACCAGTTTTCGAATAAATTCTAAATCCTCAGCTGAACGTTTTTTAGGCCGGTTGCCACCACGCTTACGACTCTCTTCTTTGTGTTTTTCGTACTCGTTCTTTTGAATTGATTGATCTTCTTCAATCATTGTCAGATGTTGCGTTTTAATCGCAAGTTTCCAAGGCAACGTGTCCCGGTGTAAGATGCTAAACATGCGCACATATTCTTTTGTTGAAAAATCACCCACCGATACATCGTTCAATTGAATATCACCGGTTTCCGAAATGTCATATCGAATGGCCCTGCTTACCAAATATGCGCTCTGGTTTGGTTTTGTCGATCCGTACAAAAACCAATTGTTGCGCTCAATTACACTTTCATCCACAATTTCCTTGTAATTATTACAGAATTTGTATTTTGATAACATTGATTCAATCTCACTCAATACACCTTCGCGCACCTTGAAAGCAATTTTTGAATGCGTGGTTATTCCCGGAAACATCATGTGAATTCCATCGCGAATCACTTTTAAGCCAGTTGCCTGGTCGATCTTATTTTTCGGGTCAAAGCTGGCACCCGCTTTTTCCATGACAAATACAATCATGTTGGTTCTTGACACATATAGATAATTATGTATATGTTTAATGTACAATTTCACCACATCGTCGATGGTTTCATTCGTGTAAATGCGCCTTGGAATGTTGTCTTCGGTCGTGTACTTAAAATCCAAATCAATTTTGATTTGAGTAATTTTGCTATTGGCTTCGGTTAGCGTGCTGTCCTTATCGTTCTCAAACACCTCTTTGTGATAAATATCGAAAAATTCCTCTAGCTTTTCGTTGGGTATGGCATACTTTCCTCCCGATATTTTAGTATGGGTATATATTTGGTTGCTTTCCTTTGCTAATTTGAACGGTTTTAAGAATGTATCTAACGGAATTGACATGATACAATGATATAATTATACAACTTAGAATAGATTTTTTATATCATAATTTTATAAAAAAGCAACATCAAATTTTTCAAAAAAAAGATAATTGTTTTTCGTGTTTTCGCGTGATGGACCCACCTTTTAAAAAAAATTAAATGATTTTTTTAATTACATCATAAAAAAATTATAATTTATTTAATGTATATATGAAATGGTTCGTGTCAGCAATACCCGAATGCACGACATTGTAATGTCATTTATTCCAAAAAAAAATGGGGGTGGAAACACGGTAGGAGCAGCTCCAGCACCCATATTTAAGGGCTCGGTTCCTACGCTAAAACCACAAACTCCTGGGGGTGGATCATTAACCAAACCCAGTGGTGCGTCGGTTCGATTTGAACAACCCGCACAACCAAAAGCAAGCCCTACGATAGTTGAAAAGGTTGGTGCGGCAGCCATTCACCAACAACCAAAGGCAAAACCGGCTGTGGTTGAAAAGGTTGATTCCATTCCCAATAAACCACCAGCTCCACAACAACCGATAACCAATAATACTAAGGAACCCGTTGAAAAAAATGATTCCTTAGAAACAATTGCGGAGGAAAATATAAAAATTTCCAAAAAAAAAAAACACATTTCTGCTGCAAAAACGCTTATTGAAAATTTAATTGATCAAAAATTAAAAAAGAGCTATATCAACAATGTTATTTCTAAAACAAAGAACACACCGTCGCCTGCAAGAAACAATCGCAGTCGCAGTTCAGCCGCCAATATCAAAAAATACAATCAACATTTTCTATCAACTAAAATGTTTGATGTTGAGCCCAAACAAACTGAAAAATCTTTTCGCGAAGTTGTTTTTAAAATTGATGGTAAAAAAGAAAGGCGCAGTCGTAGAAAGAAATCGCGTGATGGAAAAAAGAAATCGCGTGATGAAAAACATAAAAAGAATTCGAATATAAAAATTAAACAATCCACGCCTCCCAATTTGCGGAATGACTTAGAAAAAATAATAGATGGTGTATCTATTGCTCGGGCCTAAACTTTTTCCATATGTTTATAAAGTGAATTGACGTTTCCACAGGCTAGCACCACTTTAGCATAATCAGCCACCGTTCCGTAAAAATTTGTAAAATCGATGTCTTTTAAAAAAAAGAGAAAGCAATAGATAATAAAATTCATTTTTTTGTATCTGTTTTTTTTATTGTAATAATACACATAAAATCGATAGGATTTATCAATGATTTCATTTAATCGGCTGTGATTTTTCCAATTTGCCTCCGATTTTAATATTTCCCAAAGCAGCCAGGCAAAATCTTTCCAGTAAATTTTTTCTATTTTTTCATTCGGTCGTTCGGCACAAGCACCGATGTCATTTTTTTTTATGTGTTCCATTTCCCAGCACACTAACCAGCTTAGCCAATAGATGACTAAATCAAGACTGTTGTTCTTTGGCGTTTTTAGATGATTCAATATTTCATTCAGGGGAATTACAACCTCTCGGGGATCGCCGCTTTTAACCAACGGCGCTATGACCAAATGATTGCTGTACATCGTGCGGATTCGGGGCACATTTTGTAAATCAATTGAGGTAATTTTCATCAACTTGGGCAAACTAAATTGGGGACAAATGGATAAAATGCTCACCACCGTGGAAAGAATGTTCCGAATTTCGGCATCGTTTCGCGCATCCAGGATGTTTTCGTAGGAATTAATGGATTCAATGTATCGTTCAAAATGCGACCACATAAACAGGAGCAATTCCGGATTTTTTATATTAATTTCATTGATATAGGCTTCCAGTAATTTTTCGTACAATTCCGAAGGATAACCGCTAATTAAACATTCCGCACACCAATAGTTCGCATTTTCTAAATTTTGATTTTTAATTTGATTATGTAAAAATTTAAATAAATCCTTTTTTTTAAAACCGTGTAAACTAGTTATTCGCAACTCTTTTGCGGGTGTATCATTATTAATCCTATATTCAGCAGGTGTTAACATATATGTTATTTAAATTGAAAAAAACTTTATATTTAAAATTTAGAAACACATAAAAAACAGTTTTTATTTTTATTTATGACTAAACACACACAACCCAGACCCAAAGCACGCACGACATGACAAAACCAACTTCAAAGGAAATCACCAAACGTTTTTTTTTTTGGAGGAGTGTAGCACATTGCTCGCGGTGTGTCTGTTTTTTTGGGAGTTTCGAAATATTTGATCGATCTCCCGGCATTATTGAATTCTTTGCTAATCCAGCTGGAAGGCTTCTCGTATTTGGTATTATTGTACACAATCGATATTCCTCCTGTTGATTTTTCGTATTCGATTGTGCCCATTTTTGGTGCTTCGTTCAACGCTGTTTGATAATAAATTCGTCCTAATATGGTCATCATTCCTGCTTGAGCGGTGGTTTATATAGTAATCAAAAAAAATATAATCAATCAATTTTTTTTGTTAAATTTGATTTTATTATTTTTTGCAATGGTGGTCAACTGAAATCAACTGAAATATGCCAATAAGTATCGAAATTACAAATCCCAAGCTGTGTTCTTGGATCGACGGCCTGCAAGGAAATGATGATGCGGTGCATTCTCAAATAGAAACCACGCTAAATATTGGTCGGCTTTGCATGGAACAATGCCGGTTAAACCCCAATCTAGATTTGATTCACCAGCCACTGGAAGCCTTTGCGGAATCAATCAAAGACAAAATAGAAACCAATTTGGTTCGCATGAGTGAGAAAGATGACATTTACAATAGCTGCCTTCAAACCGAAATCAGAATGCTACGTGAAACATTGAATGAATTGATGGCCATAAAAGGCAGCAGCAATCGAAAAGGAAAAATATTTGAATCGCTGGAAATGGAAATAATTTCCCGTAATTTCCCCAATTATACGGTAATGGACATGAGCAACACCGATCACGAATCCGACATTCATTTGGAAACCCCTCACGGTAAGGTTCTTGTAGAGCTCAAAACATACACATCAACCGTGAATTCGGAACAAATAAAGAAATTCTTTCGAGACGTGGACCGAGTGGGATGTCCCTTTGCCGTCTTCATATCCAATACCAGTGGAATTGTCGGAAAGAAAAAATTTCAATGGGAGTATTATGGACCAAGAAAAACGGTGTGTGTTTTTATTGCCAACGCCGGAATTGGGGGCGAGGGTCTGCTTCTTGCTCTAAATTTTGTGGAGTGTTTTGCAAAACTGTGTTCTGCTGAAATGGATAAGACCCTTAGCATTGAAAGCCATATCAATAACTTGGTATCTTGTGTAGAGCGAGCACAGGCGCAAATTGAGCCGCTTTGCCGGCTTCGAGGTGATTTGAAGTTGCTTAAAGAAGTGGTAATAAAAAAGGCAGATGAAATCGCCGAAGGCATGTACAATATTGAATTTGGTCTCAAAACCGCATTGAACCAGGTTGTAGATGAAACGCGTTCCATGTGTATAACTGATTTACCAAAATATGAAATTGGGCATTTTGAAAAACTGCTTCAAGAAAAGGGCTACCCCGTTGGAGATTTTATGGATTTGGATCGAGCAATTTCTTTAAAACTGCCGGAACGATTTCAATACGGACTGAGCGTCAAGGATGAAGTTTTGGTAATTGACCAAAAAAATAATGCAGTTTGTGCTACCATCAAAAAATTAAAAACGAAAAAAGAATTTGAGGTGTCAATTCCCTTTCTATTGAACGACTTTTTTGCGTTTAATCCAAAAATAGAAACCATCTCCAAAAATACCATTACGCTTACATTGAATCATACTGAAATGATAGCCAAACGAATTTTAGAATTTGTATCCGTTTAGTTATGTTATTATTGTAAAAAAATTTGATTTAATGATATATTTTTTTATGTAATTAGGAATACAATTATGCAGACGACAGAACAACCAGCCACGAACGATTTCAAAACTGCCTTTGATGGTGCAGGCCAGTTGGTTCAAAACTCCATCCTAGATTTTTTGTATGTGGTCGATTGCAGACACATGCAAAAAACTTCTGCCAATTTCGAGCCAAGAAGCAACGGCCTGGATTTTGAAGGTGAGATTCTTCCCATTTTACAGAAATTGTGTCCCTCTTTTCATCTCAATGGGTACGTTTATGATTCCGAACACAAAATCCAGTACAACCTGTCTTGGGAAGCGGGAACTTTACACGTTCCAGAATTCGTTATTCAAGAATCTGATCGACAGTTCAAAGAATGGATTGAAATGTTTGGCACGGAAGAAAATGACGAAGACGCCGCCGATCAAGCAGACGAAAACGGAAATGGTGAAAATGCCGCCGCCTCTACATCATCTACCCGAAAAACAGATCAATTTGATCCTTATGACATGTTGCCTTTGGATTTGTTCTAATGCCTATGATAATAAACTAAAAAACATTTTTTTTCGGAGAATTTATTAATTTGAAATAATTAAATATAATGGCTACTTTTAAAAGATTAAATGAGGAATGCGGTATGTTTAAAAAGAAATTTGCAGTTTTATATAATTATACTGAAAATGATAAATTAGCGATTGATACGGAGAATAATCTTATAATTCAAGCGGCTTCCCCTTTTCGTTTTTTTGTTAGAAAAATGTCCGGACAAAATTTTTTGACTTTAGATGCATATTTACGACGAGAAATACTGTCAAATTACTGCAGCCATCTAACGGAAATCCTAACATTACCGGATGAAAAAAAACATAATGAAAATTACATAATTATTGTCAATGCAAATAATAATTTAATCCATTTAATGTGTTCTGCATTTCGATTGTTAAGAACTCATTACAAAAAATTTAGAAATTGTTCACAAATTGAACAAACCCTCGATAAAATTATATCGTTAACGGATTTATTTAAAGACAAGTTTGAAAATATTTTAAATCAATAAAATCAGAATAATACTTCATATTAAATATCAACATGTAATATATGGAAAATAAATCTGAATTAATAACCATTCTTCATCTGATTGTGGTATACACGCTATATTTTATTTTTGCGATAGTTATTTCAAATGTATTAAATTTTTCTTCGGGCAAGTTTGATGAAACAACCTATAAAAAAAGAAATATATTTATTATTTTTTTGGAAATTTTATTGGAAATTCTGATTGTTTTTATTTGTGCTTTTTATAGTAATGTTATTATATCAAATATAGCTATGCCTTTCGATACTAGTTTATCAAGAGCAACGAGTATGCAAGCAAGTGGTGGCATAATCGTGTCGTTTATGATGATGATTTTTCAAACAAATATGAAAAAAAAAATTGAATTTTTATACAAAAAAATAACAAAATATGATTTAAATGCTTAAATATAATGCAATAGAATTAATAAGTGGATAGTCTGAGTTGTTTGTTATTGATCAACCACTTCCACGGCGCGCCCCCCATGTGGGGTTGCAGTCTATTTGCGGAAAATTTCTTGATTGCCATTATGAGGCACTAATTATCAATAATTTTCTTTTTAGCTTGGTCAATAGAATTGTAAATGGGTAAAAATATAGACAAAATACTTTCACTATAATTTGGATTCTGAATTCCAGTAATTAAGTAAGTATAATTGGTTATTTTATCATATTTATAATGTTTGACTATTATAGATTCAATGATTGGCGAAATTACTTTGACAATATAGTAATTAATTTTCTGTATTTCAATTATACGCCATATTGTGTAAATCATTCTTTTGGCAAACCCTTTATCTCGGAATTCGTCATAAACAAATATGTTTTCCAGATAAAATGAAAATATACTGTTGGTATTGTCAAATGAATATTCTAACCAGAATCTATTTTTTTTATCCTCTATTTTAATATTCATCATTATATATTTTTATTAATAATTAAATTTCAATCTGGAAAAATATTATTTTCCGATCATCTTGTTTTTATATTTAAAAAGTTAAATCCGCCATCTCTGTAATTTTCTTTAGTTAACAATATAGTTATGACCGACAAATCAAGCACATCTTCCGTGGAAATGGTGTATGAACCAGAAGCATTGTTTACACATTGGATTAGTCTTTCATTAATTACGGTGACGGTGGCTATGATTTTTTACGGCATTGCAGATAGCAAAAATATAATGCATCCCGTTCTTACCGCAACTTTAGCGATAGGTCTTATGTTTATTTCAATATTTTACATATATTCCGGTGTTTATTTGTTTAAAAATAAGATGGATTATTTAATTGCTAAATGCAAGCAAAACAACGCGTGTAAAATCGATGGAATGGAGCGCATGTTGTACATAAAAAATCATTTACTATTCTTGGGTTTATCAACCGGTTTTTTTGAATTATTGATTGCTTTTTTTGTTATTTGGAATTCGTCTAAATTATTATGAATGGGTGGTTGAGATAATTTATTCGCCCTTGCTAAATCTCGAATTCGCTTTGTTTTCTTCAGTGCAGTCGTTGGCTATTTTTCCGGTTGGACATTTCAAAAATATAAAATATTTCAATATTTTTATATAATTGAAAAATAAGATATGTATGTATAAATGAAAAAAGAACTAGACATTTTATACAAACATATATTTGCGGATCCCCGATTTGGGTGCTTGTCGAAGGGGGATCGTAATATGGTGTGTTTATGCGTTGAATACTTTATTACCAATTTTTTATCGCACATACCGCTACTGTTTCTTTATTACTTTAAAAAACTTGCACATTTTGAGCTGCCTCATCGATTTATTTATAAATATTTATTCTTAATGGCACTCCTTCAACTCTGTTGCAAATGGGCCGAAGATGAATATTATTCAAATAAGTCAATTTTAAACCTTTTTTATAATAAAAATGAGTGTGCATTTTTTACTCAAATTGAACTAAAAATATTTCAAGCACTGGATTATAACATGTATGTAAGCAAAGAAACATATGACGCATTTGTTGAGCAGGAGATGAAAGATTAATTAAGTGACGGCAGCCCCAATTTCAAATGGGCGTACTGCAAGTACTTCTGGGAGTGCCACACTGACCCAGAAAGACATTCATTGAAAAAATGCAGCCCCATCATGTTTGCAACATAACTAACAAAGGCGACCACGTGTCATGCGGAGTGTATCATTTTGCAATGATCCAAACCAGAAAAGTATAATAGAGATATTTGCAAAAATTGCAACAAAACAGCGGCACTTTTTTTACGAAATTTTCCCGTGAAAGTCCCACCCAATTAAACATTTTTTTGAAATAAGATTTTGCAAAAAAAATTGATTGCGATTTAAATTGAATAAGAGCATCATCGAAAGATATAAATCAACCGCAACCCCACAATCATGTCCTTTCAAGACAACTTGGCAACCTTGATTGAACTCAACCTTAAAAATAAGAAAGAACTTGAAACAAGTGCTGAACTCCGCCAAACATACCACCATGCCCTTGAAAGATGCACTTGCATCCTGAGAGATGTTGTGCAAGACCAGGAAGAAAAAATGAAGACTTGCGTCCCTGCCGAGGATGCCTGCAAACTTCTCCGTGTCTTGGACGAAACTCAGGCTGTCTTCAACAACTATCTCCCTTCCGAGGACCCATTGAATCATCTTGACAATTTTGATAACGAAAAGGTCATCCGTGAATACATTAAAGAGATTCACGGCTTCTAAACCGAATCAAAACATGAGGTAATGATGTTAATAAGGTAAGTCGTGTGTTTGTGTTCTAACACTTTTTTTTGTAAGAAAATATTTGAAAAAGATTTTTTGAAAATAAGATATAACTAACCATTTGCAAAAAAAATATGATTGCGTATTATTTTTTAACTGGAATTAGAGGGCACAAGAACAAATTTACGACGTCTGGATCGTTTACCCCCCCTTTTTTCTAATCAATGATGCAAACCAACCTTTCTTTTTTTCGGGTTCAGCAGTTTTTTCGGATTTTGTTTCTTTTTCGGGCTCAGCTGTTTTTTCTTCGACGGCGGGTGATTTGAAGATTAATTAGTGTCAATCAATCTATTACAAATATTTTAAAAAATAACCATTGTAATAATTAATTTGAAATGTTCGAAACACTGTATTCTATTTTAAATATTTATTCTATAATTTTTTTTCTATCAATCAGCTTATTGTTGTTTTGGATTATTTTAATATGTGCGGACTGTATTTTAAATAAATATTTTGGGTACAGCCGTTTCAGTTTTTCACGAACATATTATAGAACAACGCCTCAACATCATCAGCACGCATTGAATACGATTTAAATTGCTTTATAAAATCAAAAAGTTAAATTATTAACAAATAAAATAGTATATTATGAATATGATGAATAATAGACCACCATATAATCCATACATGTATAATTTGCCCACAGCACCACCCATGGACAATGACCCACACCAATATAATTTTAATATACATCATCAACCACCGCAGCAAAATTACATGTATCCGCCGCCGCAACCAAGTTATCCACCTCCCGTTTATATTGCATCTCCACCACCACCGTTTATTTATACGCCAAATAATGGAATGGACGAAATGGAACGAAGACGAAAACAAAAAGAAGAAGAATGCTGCTGTTTTGGAATTTTAGCAGCTATATGTTGCTGCTGGTTTGTAAATTGAAACGTGATAAAATCTTCCACGGAGTATTTTATCAAGTTATTTATGGCATTTGTAAAACGTAAATTTATTATAAGTTGATCGAAAGGGATTCATCACGCAAAAAACGAATCAATTTAATGTCGTCATTAATTATCAACCCAAAACTGGCAAAATAAAACAAAATCGTCCATGAAAAAGGCTCTGTGGCAAAAAAACACAAATTACAAAGGATGTTTATTCCAAGTGATCCAGCGTATGTTAAAAAACTCAATTTAGCAACCATTTTTCGCTTTTTTGCATCGTCTACTTCTAAATATCGGTAGGCCAAATAAAAATTTACAATAAACGGCACAATTGAAAAATAAGTATAAATTAAAATACTGCGATAATAACCAGGTTTATAATAATCAGTTAATGCATTTAGCATGCCTAATACAATGACAACGGAATGATGAATTTTGGTGGATGTGGGCAAACCGGGAACAAATATCAATCCGCTCAAATCGAGGGAAACATAAATCGTTCCCCAAAAGTGAAAATTTAAATTGGACCAAACGTTATTAAAGAATCCGTCAAACACCGCAATTGAACCTGAAATTAAAATTAATAAGAGAACGGCCGATTTCCATATATTTTTAATGATGTATTTTCGTTTGTAAGCAGTAAAAGATTCATATTGTGCTTTATAAAATCGATTTAGAAGTTGATCTCCAATACGATACACGTGCGTGTGTAGGTACACAAGAAAAGAAAGAAATAAAATATGAGTAATGCTGGACATGACACTGATACTTTATTTAGATTAATTATTTTTATATGGTTTACGCGCATGAATTTATGATTTATAACCCGTAATCTTCTAGCTCTTCGAGTGAAAAAGTATCTTCCATTACTGAAATAATATTTTGTCGTTTATTCACAATTTTTTCATAAATATCTGAAAGTTGTGAATAAATGGTTCGTACATGGCGCGTGTGTTTCGGCATCATCAACAGTTTCAGACATATCATTTCAAAAATACCGAGTCCGTTGGGATCATGTGGCTCGTGCTCATTTAAATCAGTGGGAATACACTGGTATTCCATGTATATGCTGAGTATGGTTCTAATTGCGGTTCTCTTATCCGAAAATGCATTTTTCTCCATCCCCGGTTTTTTATAATAATTAGCTAATTCGTCTGGAATATAACAAATTGGTTTTTCCATTTGGATGTTGTGTTGTGTAATATATTTACTCCGAATGAAATCAATTTTTATCGAATAAAATTGATTGTAATTCTTTTTTATATAATTGATCAGTGATGCAATGACCGAATCAGGAAAAGGAAAAGGAAAAGAAAATTCGGATGTAGTTCAATTCTATTATTGTGGCAGGCATGGCACCGCTGTTGCAGTATCTTGCAAATCGATAACCGCGGATGATGAAGTAGGTTTTCCAGATTGCACTTGCGATATATCCGATGGCATTGATTGCAGTACTATTGCAATTCACAGTGATGGAACAGTGTCGATTGCGCGGGTTCATCCCAAGCATGCAATGGACAAAATGGGCCTGTCTGATAATTGGCTTTTCAAGTATACACCAATTATAAGCAATTCTGAAAAAATAAGGCAAGCGTATAATACCTGGATGCGACAATTTTCTTAATTTGTTATTTTCATTGGGCAAAAATTTTGATTTCTTTTTTTTATTTAAAGATTTACAATCATCAACACGTATAATAAAAATGTCCTTAGTTCCGAATAAATTTTCAGCTGACATTACTTTTAACAATAAGTCTACTGATAAATTGGTCGAAATTGGCGATAAGTCATTAAAAAACAATCGATTTTTTCAATTTATGGATATTTTGATGAATGACGAAAATTTGCGCGGGTTTATTGATGAATTTTTTAGCGATTGGGATGATGTGAAAACAAGTATTTTAATGATGAAAACGTACCAGATGATTGATTCTGAAATGAAAAATATGGAGGAATCTGGTAAATTACAAATTGGACAAACCCATCGCAGAAAATTAATAATTGGACTGGTCAAAGAAATGATGACCAACAGCGAATGCCGGCAAGAATTGGTTCGAAATATGAATCAATTTATGGGAATGGACCACCTGAATTGTCGGCGAATGATTGAACAACGTGTTCCTGAATTGAATGAAAAAATGGATTAATCAACGAACGATATTATTCTTTTACTATAATATAAAATGGATGAATTAAGAAAAACGCGTTTGAACGTGCAAAATTTGGAAGAATACATATCGTCAATTCAATGTATTCGAGGACAATCTATATTTATAAATCCGGATGAATTACCGGAACGTATTGTAGCCATAGGTGATATACATGGCGATTTAGAAGCGCTTTTTAGTATTTTATTAAAATCAGGAATTATCGACATAAACGGTAAATGGATCGCGGTAAATACATTTTTAGTGCAAACCGGGGATATTTTTGATAAAGGTCGTCTGAAACCACCCCTGCAATCGGTTGGTGAGCCACAATCAATCATTCAACAATCAGGGCCACGATTCATTCCTTACAGTGTAATTGATAAACACGGGAATGCGCAGACGATTTCAAGTATGGGTGTTAAAAATAATTTTGAATTTGGCGAGGTAGGCGACGAATTAATAATTTTAAAATTTTTAACGGATTTGCACCAGCAGGCGACTACCAAATTTGGAAACAGTCGGGTTTTATTATGCTCGGGAAATCATGAATTTATGAATACATCCGTGTACGAATATTTTTCGGATACACCATCGGAAGAAGTTGAAAGAATCGTGCAAGAAGGTACCAACCCCGAAATTCAAGCGGAAATTAATAAGCGACGAGTACGGAACTTTGTTTTATCGGCAGATGTGGTTCAAAATAGAGCATCGCTATCAAAATACACTGGCATATCTCACAACATCGATCATCAATATCCGCACCCCATGGATGCGGTGTTATTTGGTGGACCGGAATTCCCGTTGAGGCGCGAAATATTTCGACACGGCAGTGGATATTTAGCTAGAAAGCTGGCATGCATTTTAAATGTAATTGTGGTAGTTGGTGATTTTATATTTTCGCATGGAGGGATAAGTCCCGTAAATCTGAGAAGCATTAACGACATAAGCGAATTGCAAACCATCAATGATATATTTAGAGATTATTTGTTGGGTAATCCGACCAATCCGGATGATATTGAACGTTATTTTACAAGCGATTCATCGATATTGTGGAATAGAAACTTGGGAAAAGAGTCAGCGCCGGATAGATGGGTTTGTCAAAACATTCTTGAATTTATGAAAAATAAATTGCATCGACCCAATCTAAATATAGTAGTTGGGCACGACATTCAGGGAACATGCATTGATCCAATTGCGGATGCCGATCGGTCATTACCCCGGGTTCGAATTGCGTGGAACAGAACCAATCCGGATGGTTCTGTTTCGAAGTGCATAACTCTGCCCACGGTATGGTGCAACAATCAAATCTACCGAATAGACACGGGGATTTCAAGAATGAACAATTCGCCTGATTATCGAACTCCGAATGAAGGAAATTTAAACAGTTTAATTATTGATTTGAATCCGGATGGCTCAAAAAAAAATGTGTCGGCCATGAATGGAATTCTAGGTTTGCATGCGCCAATTCGAAGATAATCGCGCGTGGATACTAATCGTAGTTATTTCTAAAATAATGGGTTTTTGCTTGTTGTGGGTACTTGATTTTATACAGTTTCCCTTTTTCATCATAATAAAGTTTGTAATCGATTTTGCCGTCGTCATCGGATGCCACGTACTGACTATTGGCTTGACTTACTTTATCAATGCGTTCATCATTGAAAAATGGCAATTTATCCTGAAATGTTAATTTTTTATACAAACTGTAAACCGCAGTTTTAGAAAGGTAGAAATGAATGCCGTTTGTGCAAACGTTGTTGATTTCCGCGTTCCATTGGTCAGCATGAATTTCTTTACCCGCCCAATAGTACCCGCCCGGTTTTAAAACGGAGTATCCCCGCCCATACATGGTTTTTCCCGAAATACTTTTTATTTTTAATACCCGTGCGGAAGCGGCTCTGTATTTTGCGTATTTTTTATTTTCTACAGCGCGACCTAGGTTCGATTCTGTTTTCAGAGAAATTTCAAGTTTGGCGATTCCAAAAATGGTTTGCGTTTGTGAATCGTTGCCTCCACGACCACCACCTTTAATTATTGAGTTTGGTTCAACAAAAACCAATTTATATCCAATAATGGAAGAACTTCCGCCGCCGCCGCCGGAAGAAATTAAGTCTTGAATGCGGTGCGACATCGACCTGGTTTGAACCATTTTTTTTATTCTAATGTGGTATGAAAATGAAATAAATGTAGCATCAATTTTTATTTCATTTTCAAACACGGAAAAGGTGTTTCGTAAAAATATAGAAAATAATCAAATTTGAACAAATCATAAAAATTTGCTGACAAATGATTAACATTTTTCCTTTATGGGTTATTGGGTCCATACCGTTGTAGCCAACACCGGCTTGTATGGTGACGCTGGTGTAAATGCAATCCAAAATATCTATTTCGGGGTTTTCATTGGATTCGTGTTCAGTCAGAAACGTTCTTGGTAAAGAAAAATTTTCCTGATTTTTAAAATACAACAAGGTAAATATCGCAATACACGAAAGTTGAAAAATAACGGTATTTAAAACGGCAATCATTATATACCTTTATTTTAATATTTTTCCATCAAAAAAAAATTAAAGTCGAATAGCAGTTGCAACTGCCGCAGCTGGCGCCAGAGCAGGAACGAATGTAGCAGCGACAGGAAGAATCTTTTGTGCAACGGGAAGCACCTTTTTAACAGCGTTGCCTGCTTTTTTGATAAAGTTTTTTTGTTCAGGGTTTGATGAAAAATCCATTTCCATTTTCAATTGGGGGGGTTATATAGTATAATAATAATTTAATTTAATATTGATTTAATTATGGGTTAAAATTTGATTCAATTGCTGTTTTTTATGTGATGTATATAAATCAATGAGCTACTCACTTCCAATCGATAAATTAGCATGTCAAGGGCATCCCGTATGGGATGTTTCCAAACGATGTGTCTTATGTGATGTAGTATTGACTCGATCCGATGGTAGGGTTTTTGTAAATTTGCCATTATTTCATTTTCATGGGTGCCAATTTATTAGAGCATGTCAAACCCATTTTGAAGAAGTTTGCAACCATTTTTCCCAACCGGAGTTTGCCCCACCCTATAACGGTTGTCAAATAGTGTATTGTCCAGGATGCGGTTCAAAAATGCATATCGATCCCAATAGTGATGACCAATCCGGTTTCTGTAATAAAGGATGTCGTGGGAATTGGTTAGACCGGCGATGCTGATTATATTATTTGTCATATAATAATTGAAATTACATAACAATAATAAAGGGAACTGAATGCGTTTATTTATCTGCGATTGCGAAGACCCATTCGACTGGCTTCGTAATTGGTAAGGGCACCCGCATCACGAGCGCGTATTTGCGCATCTCTTGATGGGTTGGCTAAATAACCGGACGAGTTATAGGTGTTTCCTCCATAGGAATAGGCCGGAGTGGAACCACCATAGGACCAATTTTTGGGTGAAGGATTTTTGGCGGCAATTGACGCAAAATGAAGATTCAAGTTGGGTTTGGACAAACAAAGGCTCGTAGACATTCAAAGGTTTTTTATATAATTTAAATACAAAAATAATTTTAAATAGTTATTCAGATAATATAATTTTTTTTTTAGTAAATAAAAATTAAAATCTAAAATGAATTTATAAAAAAAAACTTTGAATGGCTTCTTTTGTAAATGATAATGAGTATCAAAAATGCACTTCTTCTATTTTATCCGAAAATGTTTGTAAAAAAATGGTTGTATTTGGAAAAAACGATAATAAAATGGAAACACTAAATAGAATTAGTCTCCTCCCGCTCCCCAAAGTGCTTCCTCAAGACAGATTACCAAGCAAAATTCCTAATTTAATTTTTGGTTAAATTAATAAATATTATATGGAAAAAAATAATAATAATATTTATTTGAATTTTAGCTCCTTAAAATGATTCTTGTTATTAAAAAAATTGATTTAACATATATTTGATTCTAATTAGTAGAAAATGATAAAAAAATCGGAATGCACCGGTGCAGAAAAATTCGTTGAAAGATACGGAATTGAGTTTGACGATTTAGTTGAAATACCTACCATGGAGGACTCCCGGTCCCGGACAATTTATAACACAAATTATCGTGTTTTGTATGATAAATGTACGGACCGCTGTTTCAGTTTATGGCAAACGCCGCAGCCATCCTCGTCCTTCATTTTAATCGAAGATCACGGTTTCATAACACAGGATGATGATATTCGAGACGAATATGCCGCATTTATTCAAAACAATTTCAAAATGTAAGTATCCCCCACCACACCCACTTTTTTATTTTTCCGCAATTTATTTTTTTCTCTAGGAAACATATAAAACAAACAAATGACGAATTCTGATAATGAGGATAATGGCCAGGGCCAAAACGGCAATATTCAAGGAAATGTGGTTCATATTGCAACATCCAACGTTAGCGTGAGTGGAAATATGACGGTTATTGAAGGCAACATCGAAACCGCCGCCGCAAATTTCACAGTTCCCCTGTATGGGAATTTAACAGTGAATCAAACGTTAACCGGCAATGGATACGCGGTTGTGAATCAACAAGGCGACGGCATTACTCACACCACGTTCGATACAACGAATCCCGCATTTGATCCACAAATTAAAGAAAATTTAGTGGGAAAGGTGGAAGCCTATTATGAAGATGAACAGCTCACTGAAACCAAGGTAGTCATGGATGAAATTCGGCTGTATGCGGGCCGCATTCAATGCGAGGATTTTCATGGAAAAGGAACCATTGACGATTACAATCAATTATTTGTGGCTGCAGCAAAAATTGCAAATGAGAGCAAGCAAATAAAGCTGGATGTTGATGTTGAGGGATTCAACGAATTCAGCACCGCTGCCGATGAATTGGCTTCGCTTTTTAACAGTTTTATCATCAAGCTAGAAAATGTGTCCATTATTAACGACCTGGATTTTCTTCGTGCCATTTCGCGCGCTCTGGCTAAAATTTGGAACCTGAGCGAAGTATTTGGTAAATTCAAAAACACCATTTTGGCAACCACGCGTGTTCAAATTCCGCGTTCAGCACATGATACCAGTTTGATTCTTGGAAATGTGCTCGGAGAAATAAATTGCGCTATGCAATACATCAACCATTTTGTAGCGCCGTCCGCCATAGTTCCATCGGGTGCCAATTTGGATGCGGCTGAATTGAACGTCATCAATCAAGCGGTTGCCACCATCGACAATTGGAATGCCCTGTGCGACCAAGGTGTATCGGTTGCCATGTCCAACAATCCGGACATTCAAAACATAGTATCCGTAAATAATGCCCTGAAAACCAAAACCACCACCCTGCGCAACGCTACAACCAATTTACGTGCCAAATTTGCGCTGTATAATATCAACCGAAATATCGATATTCACATTAATAATTCATAGGTTGCTGCTCATTTTTACTTAAACTGTACTCATATTTATTATTTATATTTAGCATCATCACCTATAAATATTAAATATGTATCGTTTTATCGGATTGAATGCACTTGCTTCTAATTTGTTAATGTTTTTATTTTATACGGGTTATTTTAGTTATTTTACTTATGCTTTAATAAAAATGGATAAAAAATTATTGTCGGATATGTATGTAAGTATCTTCATTTTTTATACAACAATTTACGGTGTGAATATAATTAGAAGATCATATAATTTATATTTTATTTTTAAAAATTATGGAAGAACCTTCCCACTGGTATCATTTAATCAGAATACCCGGGATAAATTTACGACGTCATTAAATGTGAAAATGTTTATGATGGAAGCGTTTTTACTAAGCCATTTTTATCCAGGATTTGCTAAATGTGGCGCGTATTCGTATGACACAGAATTGTGCAATAGTTTAAGAATTATTGTGTATTCGTTTGAAATTACGTTAACCGTTGTTATTTTAGTGTTATTGCTTATAATCGGCATTATTGTGTTATCAATTTGCAACACGCAAATCGATAGACGCGTGGTATTGAAATTATTTGATTTTATAAATTTTCCAAAGGAAATTTTATTGAAGTTTAAAATAATAAAGTTTCATCCATTTGATAAATTGTGTAATATTTGTTTAGAAGACCATGCCGGGCATGTGAATTGGGTAGCGGCGTCTTGCTCTCATAAATTTCATGATGAATGTTTGAACGCCTGGAAAATAAAAAATAAGCATTGTCCAATTTGTAATGAAGAAATAATCACGAACACCATGGAATCATTATTAAGTGTGAACATTTAACTGCGGTGTAGCACAGTTGTAATTAGGCGTTCCCAAAAAAATGGTTTCAAGTTTCGCATCCAATTCTGGAAGGTTTAAAATTTCAATGACTTTTAAAAGAGTCGGATAAAAATCCACATTGGTTCGGTTAGCCAACGCAGACATGTGAAACAAAAATTCATCATCCGTATTAAATGACAGATGTTGTAAACCCGATTTTTCTTGCACATATCCATCATCTTTCCAGCTCCAGTTGGCCCTGCGCAAATTGGAGCCATATTGTCGTTCAATTTCAGCCTGATCCGTTTTAAAAAAACGCATTAAGCGCGCAACCTCAATACTTATCATGTTTGTTGTCTTTTATAAAATAAATAATGAAAAAAATAATAAACAATTAACCCACCCATTTATTTTAATCTAAAAAATTAATAACTACATGAAAATATATGGCAAAGAAATACAATTTATTAATAACCGGGTATTATTTTAAAAAAAATTATGGAGATGATTTGTTGTTAAGTGTTGCTAAAAAATTATTTTCACCGAAATATTGTTCCACCGAGTTTTCAACGCAAGTGGTTGCGATTGACGCAATTCATCAAAACAATATGCACGAATTGTGCACCTGGTCCGATAAAATTGTCTTGTTTGGCGGTGAAGTTTTGAATGACTATTTTATTGATAAACTGAACGCCATGAAATCGTTTGCTCTTGAAAAATTGAGAAAAAACATTGGACTTTATGCGATTGGAGTCAGTTGCAATGCAGATTACGCGTATATTACCAATAAATTGGACATTTTTGAAGTCATTATTTTTCGAAACCAAGCGGATTCGAAAATGTTTCTTCCAAGGTTTAGCAATTTATACTGCAAGGTATTACCCGACCCTGTTTTTTTATTAAAGCCCACAAATAAACCCAATTTTTTAACGAAATTGTCATCAAAAAAGGAAAAAAATATCAATGTAGCATTTTTTCTAAGCCAAACCGTGAAACCGACAGATGAATACCTTGAAAAGTTGGCTCATTTGGTTCGAAATTGGATATTTCATAATGCCACGGTGTATTTGCTGACCATGTGCAACAACACGACCAGTTCCACCGAAAATGATTTGCTAATTAATACGGCCGTTTATGACAATTTGAATTATGCAGAGAGGGCAAACGTCATTTACATTGATAAACCAGAAAGCATTCTAAATATTTTACCATCGATTGATTATGGGGTGTGTTGGCGGTTTCACGCGCACATCTTTTGTATTCAATACGCAATTCCGTTCATATCCATTTCAAATACGCCCAAAGTAATTAATTTATTAAATGATAACGCTCTGGGTGAGCTGTGTTTTTATAACAAAAATGCGGTCATGGGTATATCCTATGTGATTGAAAACCGGGAAAGTATAAAGAAAAAGTTGGACGATATTCACACCGCGCTATTAAAATCGGCACAGGACTATAAAAAATGGCCCAATTACATTTTTCGCGAACGGCATTTACCCCGATTTTATCTAGATGTATCGAAGCCGAAAATGATAATCAATATAAAAAAAACGTATGACAAATACGTCATTGAAAATGATCACGATTTTAATGCCAAAATGCTTATTTATTTGCTAACGGGTAAAATGAATTCTGAATATCAGTGGGGATTAATGAAAAAAATGGAGCTGTACGGTGGAGTGGGGGGACTAAATCAAATAGAAAATGAAATCAAATGGCTTATCGCGGAACAAATAAAAGTGGGCAATCCCGCATTTTTCTATAAAATGGCGGCTTATTTTGAAATTGACGGGTGTTTATTTGAAAAACAACAAGGCAAGTTTTTAAACATTCATTTCATCGACCAGAACGATATGCGCGGGGTTCATCGTGCTGGCTGGCAATACGTCATTGACGGAATTGAGCGCGAATTGGCAACATTTCATCCTGCCGCCACGCTGTGTGATTTGTATTTGGACCGAACCTTTCATTGGAATTATGAGGCAAATACCAGGCTCAACATCATTCCGTATACGCGCAGTTGGATTGGATTTATTCATCATACTGCCCACATTAATTATTCCAATTACAACGTTATTGAAATGTTCAAAAAAGAAAATTTTATTAAAAGTTTGTCGCACTGTCGCGCGCTGATAGTTCTTAGTTCCTACCTTAAAAATCATATTCAGCTCATACTAAAAAAAATGGGAATCACTAGCATTCCCGTTTTTCAGCTCTTTCATCCCACGGAGTTTGTAGATGACTCAAAATGTTTTGATTACAATAAATTTATAACCCAGCCCACCAAACGAATTGTGCAAGTGGGTGCATGGATGCGGGAAATAGATGCCATTTTTAAATTTTCACTTGGAAACAATCCGCTCAAATACCATCGATACGCGTTAAAAGGACCTAATATGGAATCGTATTACAAAGAAAAGGCGCAATCCAAGGAACAAATCAGTCGCGATAAAATAGTGCGATTCGAAGGGTCCATTAAATCGATCGCTTTTGCGCTGGAACGTCCTGTTGAAATTTTGGAAAAGCTTTCTGCAGACGACTATGATGATTTATTTAGAAGCAGCATTATTTTTATTAAATTGATCGATGCCAGTGCAGTAAACACGATCATTGAATCGATTGTTCGCAACACCCCCATTTTAGTGAATCCATTGGACGCAGTAGTTGAATATTTGGGCAAAGATTATCCATTTTATTACAGGTCATTTGAAGAAGCCACTACTAAAGCGAATGATCAATATATTATACGAAAAACGTACTTTTATTTGAAGAAACTTGATAAGAGTCATTTGCGGTTAGACGCCTTCATTCAAAGTTTTCGTTCATTGAAAATATTTCATTACATATCCAAATAATTTCTATTTTGAATCATCTTTTTGAATAAAAATTGAAATCATTTAACAACTGAAATAGAAATAAGAAACAAATTAAATTTTAAAATATGTCTGCGGATAAAAAAACATTAGTAATTGTGGAAAGTCCAGCCAAATGCCAGAAAATTGGTAGTTTTTTAGGGCCTAATTATATAGTTAAAGCCAGTTTCGGACATATTCGTGGAATTCTTTCAGGCTTGAAGGCCATCGATTTTAAAAATGATTATAAAATAACCTATGAAATTATCGAAACCAAAAAAAAACAGGTGGCCGAATTAAAAAAAATCGCGAAAGAATGCGGCGGCAATGTCATTATTGCCAGTGATGCAGACCGGGAGGGTGAGGCCATTGGATTTCATTTGGCGGTTGTTTTAGGTCTCAATCCGGCGACGGTTGCGCGTATATCGTTTCAGGAAATAACAAAGAAAGCAATAAGTACTGCAGTTGCCTCGCCAGGAAAACTGGATTTGAATTTAGTTAACAGTCAAGAGGCACGATGCGTGCTTGATTTGCTTGTTGGGTTTGAATTGAGTCCGCTCGTAAGCAGTTTTCTCGGTGGCAAGCTGTCCGCAGGAAGGTGTCAAAGTCCTGCAGTGCGGTTGGTTTTTGAACGGGAGCGCGATATCGCTGCCCAACAAACATCCAGCAGCTTTAAAATAAGCGTGGTGCTTCAACCCGTTGGAAAGGGGGCACCAAAACTGCAATTGGGTGCGCAATTTAAAAAAACATACACTGATAAGGAGCACGTGTTATCGGTTTTTGAAAAAATGAAGCTTTCCAGCTATTTTCAAATTGCCGATTTTCAATCAAAAATCGTGGAACACGCGCCACCCAAGCCATTTACTACCAGCACCATTCAGCAAGACTGCAGCAGCGTTTTGAGCATGAATCCGAAGGAAACCATGTCCATTCTGCAGAAATTGTATGAGGGTGGTAAAATTACTTATATGCGAACGGATAGCATTATTCTGAGCCAGGACGCCTTGGGCATGTTGTCGGAGGAAGTAATTCGGCGCTTTGGTCATGAGTATCATCATACGCGGGTGTATAAAAACAAGGGGGACAATGCACAGGAAGCGCACGAAGCGATTCGTCCCACTCACGCGGATGAGTATCCGCTTAAAACCTCTGAAAAGGAGTCGTGGAGCGCCCGTGAAGCGCGCGTGTACGAATTGGTTTGGAAGCGCACGATGGCCAGCCAAATGGCCAATCAGCGCATTCAGCGTCATATCACTACGGTGGATATGTATTACGCCCAGCAACCTCGAAAATACGCGGATGATCAGCTGGAATGTGTAATTGATCAATTGGAATTCGATGGCTGGCGTAAACTGTTTAAGCGTGAAGAGTTGGGTGCGGTCGAGGGTAGTGATGAGGACGCAACCGGGGCTGCTGCTGCCAGCCTTGAAGACATTAAATTGTTGATAAAAGAGCCGCGTCCAAATTTGGTCTATAAATCGGCGGAAGCAAAGCAGAATTACACACGAAGTCTATGCCGGTACACGGAAGCGTCTCTAATCAAAGACCTGGAATCCAAGGGCATTGGCAGGCCCAGCACGTATGCCAACATTATGGAAACCATTATTCGAGAGCGCGGGTATGTGGAAATTCGTGATTTTCCGGGTGTTGAACACGACGTCGAAACGATCACTTTATCCGCCGCTTCCGGAGAAATCAAAACAAAAACGACAAAGACAACATTGGGCAAAGAGAAAAAGAAGCTTACAATCAGTGTGCTTGGTGAAAAGGTTATCCAATTTCTCTTGGCACAATTTGAGAATATTTTGAATTATAGTTTTACGAAACAAGTGGAGGATGAATTGGACTTGATCTGTCAAAAAAAGGCCAGTTATGCGCAGGTTGTAAACCGGGTTTATCAAAGCTTTCATCCGAAAGTGGTACAATTGAAAATTTCGAGTCCAGAAATGAAGGGGTGTGGCGGTGGCAAAGCTGCGTCTCAGGACATAGAATTGGGTTTATTTGAAGACGATGTTGGTCAGGATCCGGTTATTTTAAAGAATGGACCCTATGGCCACTACATTTTGTTTCGCGGTGAAAATTACGGTCTAAAGTTTGCAAGTGAGGAGCGCAAATCTAAAATAATTGATGATCATGACATTGAAGAAGCCGTGGATGTAATTGAAGAGCAGCGCGAAGCTAAAAAGCGGAAACTTGAAGCAGCGCAAGAATCGATAAAAGTGGGACCATTTGAGATTAAAAAAGGACCATACGGGCACTATTTTACGTTCAATAAGAAAAATTATGGAATTGGAAAAAAGGATCCGGCAAACCTCACTGAAAAGGAATGCCGTGAGATAATGGAGGCCAAGAAGGAATGGCAAAAGAAGAATAAAAAACAATAAATTCAATATTTACGTTAATCATTTTTTTAAACGTTTTTAATTTTCATGAAAATACGTTATTTATAATTAGATTATATAATAACAAAAATGTGGCCAATCGTGATTTCGAATCAATTTAGTCAAGAACTTACATTCAATTTATCGCCGTTAGAAGTGAAACATAGAGAGACGTTTAATGGAATTTTATCAGCAACTTTAATTGAATATGGAATTGAAACTGATATAGCTTTTTTTCGTGAAATACCTCAAAATGAGGTTAGTTATATGATTATGAAACAACCAAGTCAAGGAAGTCTAACTATTTTGGGGAATAAACTTTTTTCAATAAAACCAATTGATAATGTTGTACCGTTTACCATTCTGGTACGTGGTTTTTATAAAGAATTTGTTCGGGATATAGAATTTACAATTAAAGTTATTGATACTGTGCCCGATCTATTTCTATCTCTGTATATTGTTCTTCAAAATAATTATATCAATGAGAATGCTCCCAAAGGAACATTAGTTGGCGAGTTTACAACTGTTGTAGATATCAATGAGAATGCTACCAAAACATTAGTTGGCTATAGTTTTGTATCAGGTGAAGGTTCAACCGATAATAATTTGTTTGGTATTATGAATAATAAGCTGTATACAAATACGGTTTTTAATTATAATGTTAAATCAAAATATCAAATACGCGTTAAATCAACGACAAGTTTTGGTAATGTAGAACAATCATTTAATGTTTATGTAATTATTCCATACGGACTAAATCCAACTTTTTCAGCATTGGTAAACACGCCAAAACGAATCGACCTAACTAGTATTGGTTCATCCATATCAGGTCAGGAACTAATTTATACTATTATAAAACAACCCTCTAGTGGTAAATTAACCCAAGTATCAAATGGTGTTTATAATCTATTTGTGCCTGATTTTGATGAATTTGGTAATCCATTTTTTCCTACTTTGGACAATTTTGTATTCAAAATTCGTGAAGGTACGTTGTCAAGTTTGCCAATTGTAGCAGTAATTCAAGTTTATACACCACAATCATTAAATTTTATTCCACGCGTTCAGGGAACACTTACATTTGATAAAATTCAATTTAATGGTGATATTTGGAGTTTTGGAACAATTCAATCTGATTATTTTTTTAACACATTAGGAGACAAAAACAATTTGTCTTATTTTGGAACCCTTACTCTTTATACCAAAGACCCAATAAACCGATTACCATTAACTTCGTTTAGGAAGATTCTACCACCAACGGGCAGATAATTTCATCAATACAATAACAAACATCGAAACCCTCGCATTCACGGATGGTGCCATCCGTAAAAATACGGTATGTTGGATAGTAATCAAAATTGTCTTTCGCAGCGAAGCGGATGCTTTTTAATCCGGTGGCATTGAATAGTCCCGGTTCTTCATTGGAATTTTCAACGACATAATCAAAATCTTCAACAAGCGGCATAATGTCATATCCGTAGTTAGACGGAGACCGCGTGAGCGGTGGATGCAAATCATCGAGTTCTGAATCATAAATTAAATGGACTCTGAATACTATTCTAAAAACGTCGCCCTCTTTTAATTGCGATATTGTTTCAATTACATTTTTGGGAATATTGTCTTCAATTGGTTTAACATTTCTATATTTAAAATAGATGGAACGGCCCATTTTGCTTTATTTTTAAAAATAAAAATCCATAACATCAATTTTTAAATTAAATAAAATTTGATGGAGAAATAACTGTGTATACGTTATTATTATATTTATATGAACATTACCGATAATGATTTGCGCAATTTTATAGATTACACGGTAAGTAAAATGAAAAGCAAACATCCATCGAGTCATACCATTGAAGCGGATGTGCGCAAATTTTATGGCATATTTTGGGAGAGCGATCCTGTCAAAATACGCCAGTTGTTTAAAAATCCGGTTCCAACGGTTGACGAAAAACTGGATCGACGGTATTTGCGCCGTTTGGGAAAGGAGTTTCATCTCGTTCGCGACAAGGGTTTTTTCCGGGTGTTTTATCAAGTGATCGATATCCTTTCACTGACGACGGATATGATACATGTTATTCGCGGCAGCAGCGGAAGCAGCGTTATGTGCTACCTTACCGCGATCACGCACATTGACCCAATCAAAAATAACATTTCGTTGGCGCGATTTATGCACGTGCTGCGAGATGATATGCCGGATATTGACATGGATTTTCCAACGCATTTGCGCGAAGAAGTGTACGCGCGAATATTTAAACAATATGCAGGACGAGTAGCGCGCATAAGTAATCACGTGCATTATGGTCCAAAAACCGCTCTTAAACAGGCGCTAAAAAATAACGGCGTTCAGGGTTTTATTGCCAAGAATTTCAATTATCGCGAAATATTAAAGGAGCGGTTGAAAATAGAGGATGAGGACGAGCTGCGTGAATTGGAAGAAAAGGTGGTGGAAGAAGCGCGCATTTACAACGGATTAGAAAAACACACCAGCCTGCATTGCGGTGGCATTTTTATAACTGACACCGCAATTCCGGAAGACATTGTGCTGCAGGAAATTGAGTCGAATGGGGTGCGTGCCGTGCAAGTTCGACTAGATAAAGATGAAACCGAAGATTGTGGGTTCATAAAAATCGACATATTGAGCAATCGCGGTTTGAGCCAAGTCATGGACATTTATGCGGAACTTCAAGCGCGTAATCCGCCGGTTCGTTTGTCGCCTTTTGAAAAATTACCGGTTGATATGCACGTAATGCGGGCGCTGTCTGAAAACAACATTGGACTCACTTACGCGGAAAGCCGCGGTATGCATAAAATATTGCATCGAATGAAACCGACAACGATTGATGACATTTCAATTGCGCTCGCGCTCATTCGTCCAGCGGCTTCATCCAATGGACAAAAAAGCGAATTTTTGCGTTCGTTGAATCAGCCACCGGATCCCGTTAGTGGCAGCAGTCGACCCTGGGTCATTTATGACGATGACGCAATTGTTTACATCCAAAAATTGCTGCATGTGGATGAAGCCGCAGCCGACATGTTTCGAAAAGCGTTCAGTAAAAACTCGCCAAAAACAATGCACAAACGCAAAGAATTTTATAATCGCATGATTGCCACAAAAAAATACAGCGCTGACCAAATTGATGAAGTCATTACCCAGCTGGAATGTCTGCAAGAATACGGCTTTTGTAAAAGCCACAGCTACAGCTATGCATACTTGGTGTACGCGTTGGCTTATTTGAAATATTATTACCCCCGGGAATTCTGGAAAGCGACACTGAATCACTGCCACAGCAGCTATCGACCCTGGGTGCACTTTCGCGAAGCAGCAGCGCATTTGGAACTCACGCATATGAAAAAACCGTATAAACTTGCTGGAAATCGATTAATCCCGGTATCCGGTGGAATTCAACCTCGGTTATTCGTAAAAAATACGCACGATCTGCACAATTTGGGGTACTGGTGCGGTCGTGAATTTTTGGACGGAATGGTTTTTTTGCCACAGAATGGCGACGAAACCGCGTACTTTCGCGGACTTGTGGCTACTTATCGTCCCTATTACGACAAGTCTCCGCAATCAAAGTGCCGAAAAATCACATTCATTACCGTCAGCTATGATACCGGAAAATATTTGGATGTGGTAGTGAATGGCTATTATCCGTTGTCCAAGTACCGAATCGTTAGTGGACATGGCGTGTTAGAAGGCGGCAATTATATTCATTGTAAAAAAATAGTGTTGGAGAATTAATTTGCCATTTTAATAGCATTTGAAACAATATAAATTGAATTTTCAGTAAGAAGGATAGCATCATCTTTATTCGTGAATTTTTTTTTTATGGGGCTTGTGAATTCGTCCTTATTTTTATAAATGACGCGTTCATTCTGAGCCTTATCCGTGCAGTAAATGCACACCTTGTTTAAAAGTGAATCATTCCAATAAGAAAAATAAATTGGTTTATCCTCTTCTAAACTTATTTTAGCAGCAAATAAGATGGTTTTTTCATCTGGTTTTCTGAGATTTTGGACAGACATTGTTTATATATCTAAATATTTTTATTTTTTCTTATATTTAAACGCTTTTATTAAATTATTTCCTAGTTCTAATTCACAACACGAACTAATTTCGGTTCGACATAAGGGGCATTTGGTGTTCATATAGTAATGTTTTGTTAAACACGCTTGGCAATAATGATGCCCACAATTGGTTTGGATCGATACGGGGCATTCCAAACATATGGGACAAATTGTGTCATTGATATCGATATCATCAGTTGATATTTTTTGTGGATGTTTTATAATGGGCAACGTCCTTTTTATAAAATAATGAGTTATGTTTTCGTCGTGGTCATCGGTTTCAATAAAATATTTGGTATCAACGGATGACAACCAAACCGCAGTGCGCATGACGTTAAACTCGCACGCTCTTAAAAACACCTTATCAATTACCAAAGGATTTATGTTCGGATGAATTGAAAGCAGCCATTCAGCTATTTGTATGTTTCCTCTATTACATGCGCTGCGAAATGCTTGATCATTATTGGCCGAAATATTGATTTCCGGCTGGGTTGAATACAACCATTTTGCAATTTCAGTATGACCATTGGCGCACACGTTTTGAAATGTTTGTGGGGAAATGGTGGTAAATGTGCATTTTGCGAATAACCATTTCGCAATCAGCAAGTATCCATTATTGCACACTTTTTCAAACGTGTCGTTTTTGATGCAACGTATCATACACGGATTTAATGAAAACAGCCATTTCACGACGGCTATATGGCCATTTTTTAAAGCGTTTCTAAATGCCCAGTTGCCTTTAATACCAATATTAATATCCGATTTCATGAGAAGAAGCCACTTTGCTATGTGTAATTGTCCCATTTTACATGCCAACCTAAATGCAAATTCATCATCTTCTGAAATTTGAAATGAATTGTCAGGAATGCTGTTCAACCATTTTGCAATTTCCAGATGGCCCTCCATACATGCCATTTGAAATAAATTGGTTGTATTTTTTACACAAATATTTATCAATGGTTTCCTCGATAGCAGCCATTTAGCAACTTCTAATTTACCGTGTGAACAAGCGTTTTTAAAAGCCAACTCGTAATTCGCGCACAAATCCAATTCGGGGTAGGTTGCAAATAACCATTGAATCATTTCTATTTTTCCGTATCGGCATGCTTCCTGAAATGCTTGTTGAACTATGCTAAACCAAACATCGACGTTTTCGCTGCCGTGTTTTATTATTTTAATACCATTATCAACAATTATTTTTGCAATATTCAAATGCCCATATGCACACACTTTTACAAATGAATGATCACATATTTGCAGTTGTGGTCCGCCGGGTAAGCCAATCATCCATTCTACCACATCCAAGTGCCCATTATTGCACGCAGTATCAAATGCATAGGTATCTTTATCTGATGCAAATTCGATATCGGGCCGCATTTCAAGCAGCCATTTCGCAATTTCTAAACTCCCGCGTTCACATGCAACGCGAAATGCGTATCCAACTGCGAAGGAATACGTGCAAATGACGTCGGGGCATACCGACGCAATCCATTTCGCAACGCTTAAATTGCCACTTTCACACGCAGCTTTAATTGAATAAACGAATATGTCGATGGAAATATTGGGGTTAATGCTTAATAACCATTGCGCTACATCTAGAAATCCGCGTTCACACGCGCCTTTAAATGCGTAATTATCTTTTGAAGCAACATTAATAAGCGGACGTACTGATACCAGCCACTGAGCTACCCCGATATGTCCATTTATACACGACAATCGAAAAGCAACATCGAAATTGGAAGGGCTCAATAATAGATTCATTTCAACCACCAGCCACTTTGCTACTTCAATATGCCCGTTTGAACACGTTAAAATCAGAAGCATTCCATTTTGATAACCATTGTTTAGAATGGTGTTTTTCATTGCATAGATCCATTTAACCAATTCCAAATACCCAAATTCGCAAGCGATCGTTATTGCTTTATTAATATCGGGTTTTTTTAGAAATAGCCATTTAGCGGCATCCAGATTACCTTTATGGCACATGTCAAAATATAACGTATCAAATGAATAAATAAGATCGGAATCCATGCGAAGGAAACATTCTGCGGTGGAAAAATCGCCATCAATTAATAAGGAAACAAATGCATCTTGAACGGAGTCGGGATTGTCTTGGAAAAACTGTTGCATTTCAATATTATCATATCTACCAGGAATACAGTTCATTTTTTATGTTTTTTAAAAATATTATTATAAAAATCAATTTTTTAAATATTCTTAGATTACAATATCATCACCATAAAAAATTGATTTGAATAGTATTATGTGCAAAAATAATAAAATAGGTCATATCATATGTCAATTGAAGTATATTTTGCGAAAGAAAATTTAGCTATTTTCTACTGCAGCGATACCGGTTATATTTTAAGAGTACAAAACAGCCAAGAGCCATATGTCATGCCTGCACGTGGGTTGATTGAACGCAGCAAGATATTTGGCAATAAGATTGGATCAACTGCTCCCAGCATCGACGTATTGCTTCAATCGGAATCTTGGCCTGAACTTGCATGCATTTGTCAAGATTTGGATACCCCCAACGAAAATGAGATTGAATACAATCTAATTTGCGACGATGATGAAGAATTGGTTGCAACGTTGGATGCAATTAATATGGACAGTTTTCACTGCGTTGGATGTTATCAATATCAAACAGAATTTCAGAAAATATTCTACAAAAATAATGATGTAAAACCTTAAGGGGTAAAATATTTATATAATATATATGTTTTCTTCAAAAGATAGAAATCCTTTTCTTTTTTTCGAAAATTGTACGAATGTGCGTTCTCCTATAGAATATAAACCCTACATTTTGATAAAACACAATTATTTGACGGCGGAAGCAGCCATTGAAGGGAAACAAAAAGAAACAGATGCGCGATTGCTTAAAATACAAATAGATAGATTAAACACGGAATTGAACGTGAAATTGGATATTATCATGACAACCAATAATATTTTAATAACACCTACTTCTAGAACAACAACAAGGATCCAGACCATGACTTTAGATGAATCCATTTCACAAAAAATAGCGGCAATAAAAAAAAATGGAAACAATGACGATTTGCCTGAGAAAGATATTGAAACCATTCATCAATTACATCTCAAGCGGAATGCCGCATTAAAATTGGGCAAAGACGAGGAAAAAATTAAGTACATTTTTTGCGGAAAACCGCAAGATGACGAATTGCAAGTCATGGAAATATTGCAAGAAGTTGAAAAACACAGGAAGATAAACGAATCGGATTCACATATATTAAAAAAATATTTTGGAAACCATTTTAAAACATTCTGGGGTGATTTGGATGCAGCGCACTATTCCGAAATAAAATTTATTTCTTTTTACATTTTGCCAGATTCGAATGTTCATTTTGTTCAAAACTTGATTGAACTTTTATTGAATATTCCAATTACGTATCAATATGTTTGGGGGTACAATGATTTAAAATCATCCAATTCTTTAAAATTTTATTTGGAAGATTTTTATCGGTATTATTATGATGCAGCAGAGGAAAACGTGTCTAAAATAAATATTCAATTATTTTTTGAAAAGCTTGGCATGTCTCAGGGAGATATACTTAAAATGTTTGAAAATATGGAAACCAATTCGTTTTCAAGGGAAGATCTTATGAATGAGCAGCCCTTGTGTGATGCGCTACTATCTTATTTTGAATATGAATCTTTAAATTTTCAAAATATATATCAAAAAAGAATAAAAATTGGGCATTTTCCCGATAGTAATCCCTTTTTTGCGTTCGTTAATAAAGATACATATAATACCTATGGACTTTTGTTAAAAAATGATAGTAGCAAAATAGCAATTGCTGATTTTTTTCAAAATAAAACACTTAACAGTTTCAATTTACAAAACAATGAAATACATTTTGTCAGCCTGTATGATTTCAGCGTTTTTTTAAAAAGGGATAAAGATAGCGATTCCGAATTGAGAAAAATGGTTGACCCGGTTTTCAAACGATATTTTCGAAATGTGAATGAATTGTCTGATTATTTAGAACCGAAATTCAGTCCTGAAAAAAATGCGTCGGAATTATTAAATGAAATCGATGACGCCAAAAAGCGAAATGATGCAGCAACCGTTGCAAGATTGGAAAAATCGGAAACGTATGAAAAGTACAAAATATATGAATCGAATAATGATGTATTTCATTTTATGCACACGCCGATGCAATTCCCGCAGATACCCTCCGCATCATTGACAATTGTAAATTTATTGGAAACCATATTTAAGGTGGATTTTGCATTTAATTTATTATACAAAACGAATTTAAATTTACGTGATATTGTGAATCAATTTCGTCTGTCGGATAAAGTTCCGTTTGTTCGTTTATTTGATGAACAACGAAATGAGAATATTTATCGCATATTCCGAGATAGTTTTGTAATGGACAATTTGGATAAAATCAGTCGTTCAACACTGGAATCCTGGTTGTTTATGTCGAATTGGTCAGTTCAATTAAAGCAGCTCACCAAAATAAGTGAAATTAAGCGCTGTTTAACGTTCAAGCTTCGATTGTGCAATCAAATTGAATCACATAATGATCCCATTCCAATTGATGAATACCACCCTGTATTTGATGATAATACGCAGCAGAATAAATTTACAGTCCGGTATAAGAATGGACAAATAGAAGGCAATATTGAAAGCTATTTGTTTACATCGGATAAATCGGCTGTTTATCATCATAAGCCGGTTTACATGGATATTTACATATTTTCGGATGGAACCATGCGCATTAAATTTGTATTTGATCCAAATTGCATATTTCACGTTGATTATTTGAATGCGATTGAAGAAACAGTTAATTATTTTATTACAATACTTAAGGAATTTCCGGAAACGTCCAATTGCCTTGATGGTATAAAGCTGTGCGATATTTTGAACCGGTCAAATGACAATTATTTAAACAGCACGCTGACCAACAGCTGCTTGTTGGAATACGCTTATACGGATGAGTACTACATTACCTATGAAAATTTAAAACAGATTATCAAAATGTTTATGCCTTATTTTCATATTGTTGAACCCGTTCTGGATACTGAATCCAGCGTACAATTCTATTTTGAAGGGAGCTATCGGGATGCCACAATTATAGAAGTGCTTAAAAATGACAGATACAACATACGTGTTCGAGGCGATCGATATGAAAACATTCCAAGGTATTTGTTGGATTTGAAAGGCCAAACTAAATCGATTGGTTTTTTGAATTTTCGTTATAAACGGGTAAGCAATTACAAAATAGATGAATCTCTAAAGGAAGACGATAGGCATTTAGATGAAAATGGAATTGATATTAAATTTTATTTTGAAACTCAGACGGACGCACAACGCCGCTATAAAATTGAATTGAATCATTTTAAAAATATTGATGAATATAATACCATCATTGAATTAATTTATAGGATAATGAATTTGTATTATCTTTATTTTGTTTCAAAACCAAAAGATCATTCGCTGTTTGAACAGTTTGGTTTGGTAAAATCGGATAAAATTATTCTTGCGATAGCGGGGGATGTCAATTTGGACGTTGCGCTTAATACGTCGGGTGATGACGTTTTTAGTAGTATGGGGTTGGGTGATATGGATTTAAGTAGTTTAATTGACCAACAACCAGATGAATTCGCTTCCGATGATGTCGAATCCGCTTCTGAACATGCGCCGATCACGCCAATGGCGGTTCCGGGCCAAGAAAGCAGCAGTGGTATTGAAACCCAACAAACAACAATCAGCTCTCAAAATCTATTATTGAGCACCCTATACGAAAGCGATCCAAATCAATTTAAAACGTATGCTGCGGACAAATGGAGCTACACTACCGCATGTCAACCCAATAACATTCGCTATCCAAAACCGATAAAAAAAAATGAATTTTCTAAAATATTAAATACGGGTAAAGCTAGACCCGTTGTAAACAGCATTGAACTACCCCCGGTGGCAGATGATTCAAGCATGAATGCCCTACCTTATTCTGCTGGATTAGGACTTACCTACCTAGGAAATAAACCAGGAATTGGTCGTGAACCTGAAGAAAAATATTGCACCCCAGGCGATGAAATAGGATCAAAAAAGAGATGCGTTAGTATTTTGTATGGTTCACAATCGGATATTGCAACATGGCAAAACGTGTTCATGTGTCCAAAAATATGGTGCATGTTGGATCGCATTCCGCTTCATCCACGGCATTTGGATGATGGACAATGTCGTAGTTGCGGCGGGTGTGATCGGTTCATTAGTCAAGCGGACATAACCGTGGAAGCTTATATGGTTGATAAGAAAACTTCCGAACTCAACGATTCGATCAAATGGCGCTTGTGTAAAAACTGCGACCACGATATTTTAGATCATAACATAAAGTGTCCGGTTTGTAAAAGTGGCCCGCTTGATCCCAATAACCAAAATTTCCGGCCAACACTCGCTCCAAATCCAACTTCGCTTTTTATATCGAAAGCGGGACATCAGACATACATTTATCCAGGGTTTTTAAATGCCTCAAAACATCCTAAAAATATTCATAGCATGTGTTGTTTTAATAATCCGAATACGCATTTGGAGGAAATAACCGGTTATAAAATTGACGTGAGTAAGGTCTACAATGAAGGAAAATACATCCAAAGTTATGGCAAATCATTGGATAGAGGCAGGTGTGGTCAATTACCAAAAAACTTTGCCGGGCTGTTTGATTTATCACCGAATTATTTTAATGTTAAAATCCTTGCGGATAAAAGTGATAAAGAAAATATGCTGTATCGGTTTGGAGTGAATGTGGGAGTCAACAATGTGCTTGATTGTTTGCGGGCAATTGTACTAAAAGACGATGTCTACAAAAAGAATCCGGAGGTTCTGGATAATGCACTTGCTGAAAATGTTGATCTGGATATTTTATACGGTACGCCCCTACTATTGAACGCGATGACGGATACTACTTCAAACAACTTGAGTCCGGTACAAATTTTTATTGAGTATGTTTACAGCGACGCATACAAATATGACATGACGTTGTTTCAATTTCTTAATCGGGATTGGACATGGATGGGTTTAGGTAGTTCTACGGACATACCCGAAGAAATCAGCCAAAAGGGAGTCAATATTTTTATTTTTACGTTGAATAATGAAGGCAAGCTCGTTTTAGAATTGCCATTGGGATACATACAGCCTTATCAAAAAGGCGTTGAAGCCTATTCGATTCTATTGTTTAAAAAACCGGAAGGATTGGAAAAATCGGTGATTGATAGCTTTTGTGGTGAAAATAATGCGCGCTCACATTATGCGGTTTATGAGCCAATTTTTGCCCTTAGAAAGTCCGAATCGCCACATTGGGATAAATTCCAGAAAGCATTTCATTGGGACCATCCCATTATTACACATATTATGGAGATAATTGAAAGTATGAAGGACGAACTTGTTAAAACGCCCGATTTAATTTACAAGGGGAATGATTTTCCAAAACGGACATTGGATTGGCTTTTACAACAACCGGATATACCCAAAGTGCAAACCATAATAACCGATTCAGCTAATTTAGTAGTTGGTGCGATTTTGAGGGATAACGTGTATATTCCACTTTTTCCCACCAGTTATGATGGTGCTGTTCCCAAAATGGAACAAACGGTGTACTGGCAGGATTTTAATTCGCTTCAAAATTATGAGGACTGTTTAAATGGGCTGTATAAATATCAGTCGTATCCGGATTTCGAATGGATGCGGCCAATTAAAATAATTCGTGGGAAGGACGGGTATAATGGGTTTATGACTTTAGGGGGAACCATCATTCCTTTTCAAGAATTGTCGACCGTTGTGGATAATATGTTGCCTTTTCTCACGCTTGATTACCAGGATATTGAAAAATCCATTCAAAAATTTCAGCAAAGAATGCCCGTTTCGAAAAAAATGCGGTATGCTGATTTATTAGATTTAAACGTTTCAAAAGACAAAATGTTTATTTTACGAGATGATGTGAAACAACGAATTATAAAAACAATTTTATTTCCAACCGAAAACGATAAGGTATTACTGAAAATACCGATTGAGCCAGAAGAATTCAACCCAGACTATCATCCGCACCCATATCAAAAATCGCAATTCAAACCGTACTCGTATCTTGAAGCAACTAAAATGTATCATGATTTATATTATCGCATGATGGGCAAAGTACGCTGCTGTCCGGTTGGTGTTAGAATGAATCCGCGAAATAAATTAATTTCCAGTATATTTTTAGAAACGGGTGATGAAATTGAAGTTGTTCCAAATAAACTAATTTATGCGCGTGATTCCAAAAAAAATACGTTAATTCTTCACTTTATAAGCGATCTTGAAAAATCGAAATCCATTTCTAAAATAACCGGATACGATTGGAACCGATATTTTATGGATGCAGAACAAGGCGATCAACGCGTTCATTATATCCAAGCAATAAACTACAAAATAAAAAGTTATATGCGATTTCGTTTTGAAATCGCGCAAATACTGGCTAAATTTGCAATTGACCGCAAAAAAAATATTGAAAAAATATTAAATTTACCTCGATCCAATGTGGAAAAGCGCAATGCTATTTATGAAATTATTAATGATTTGGTAATTAAATATATGAACACTGCTCAAATTAATCAAGACGTGGTTATTCGTACCAATAATGTTGATATTTTAGATAACTGCTTATCACACAACAATAATTCAACCGCCTGCAGCATGGATCCATTTTGTTCATGGAATCCGTTGGATGAAAGCAATCGGTCGGAATGGATAAAACAAGAAAAAATGAAAGCCGTAATTCAACAAAAAGAAATAGACGAATATATTGTTTCGAATGGGGAATCGCTGGAAGAGGATGCTGCTACAAATGAAAATTTATACTGGAATCTCCGTTTTGAAAAGCAGGGTAATTGTAAATTGTTGGTGGATCCAAGCTCAAATAAAAAATTTGTGTATCAGTTGGTTGAAGAGTTGGTTCGAAACAACATAAAACGGAATGAAATTCTTGAAAATAAAATAAAATTAGTTGAAACGAATTTGAGTTATCACATTTACAGCGGGGAACGTTTTTTTACAACTAGCGATGTTAAATCGCGGTTGTACGACGATATTTATTGTAAACTGCTACGATACCGGTTAAAAACGCTCGATTATTTTACCCGAAACAGCAGTATGTATTCCGAACATTTGCCCGAATTATTTTTAACGGAATTAGAAGAGCCGATTAAAGAATTTCCTTTATTGGAACGTCAAATGCTGAATGTGCATTTTGAAATGGATGGCGAAGACGCGTTTCGCATTCCAGAAAATGACCGGCAACAATTGGTGCGCATTCTGGACCAAGACGAAACCCAACTCGCACTGCACCGCATAATGGTTTTGAACACGCCGCTTGATACCTACCGCATTGGTTCAACAACGAATGATATTGATTTTATTATCGAGGCGGTGGCTGGAAGGGAAACGGTCTATACCGCAGCAATCGGACGCAAACAACCACCACCTACGGTTCCGAAGAAACAGTCTGCAGAATGCACTGCGCATAAAACGCAGGAGGAGTGTACTAAATACGGTTGCACATGGGGTAAAACGGGTAAATGCAGCAAGAAACGCGCAGCATTGTCTAAACCACCGCCGCAATCTCCGAAAGGGTCCAAATCACCACCGCCGCAATCACCAAAAGGACCTAAAGCATTATCTTTTAAACCTTCGTTGGCGGCAACATCAGCTCTTAAACCTTCGTTGGCGGCAACATCAGCTCTTAAACCAGCATCTAAAGCCACACGTTTTGCCGAAGAAGTTCCCTTAGTTGAAAAATACAACGGATTTCGTTTGAATGAGGTGGTCAAGGTTCCGGGGGATGGCACTTGTTTGTTTCATTCAGCAGCGATTGGTTTGAGAACGGTCGGCGCATTTGAGGGAACGGGACATGATTTAAGAGAGCAAACAGCGCAATATTTAAAAGATACACTTGATAATGGAAAAAATTTAAACGTTTCCTATAGTCAAGCAACTCTCAATAAATTAACCGCGGACAATACGCTAACGTTTCGGCAATACTTATCTGCAAATCACATTTATAACGGGTCGAACCCTGAAGACTTTATGAAAGAGCACATCAAACAAATAGCACAACACAAATGGGGAACCGAAATTGAAGTATGGGCATTTCAAAACATGTTTCCTAGAGTAAATATCGAAGTATATTCTGCACCTCGGGGAGATAACTACTTGAGAAAAATAACGCCGGGTCAAGAAAATGGTGGGGCTTTTCCCACCATACGCATTTACAATGCAGCCGGAGACAATCCAAACGGGACGCACTATGATGCGCTGCCTGCTTCAAGACCCAGAGGCGAGCATGAGGATGAACCGGATGTCGCGGAATGCCCCGAGCTTGAATTAGGACAACCGGTTAGAATAAAGGGTCATGACGAAGCTCGATATTTCATTGATAGACGCTGGAGCAACGAAAGAGCCGGTCAGTGTGTAGCAATTCGGGTGGTTAGTAGTTTCATAAATGACGACGACATAGATCCAACGGAGTTGGAACGTGTTTCTACCAATAAATTAAAAAAATCCTTGTTAGTTGGGTTCAATAATAATGACGTTGTAGCGTATCGCGGAAAGCAGTATATCATACATTTTACGAAAACGTCGAAAGAAGATCCAGATGACCTCGATGAACAACCAACCCAACATTTTATACTGTATGAATTAGATGCTTTACAAGAAGTTCCGTTAGATGCTTTGGAGTTGTAAGATGCGATGCGATTATTTTTTATATAAAAAAACGAAAATAGAATAATGATATAGATGGTATTATTTACAATTATCACACCCACTACGGGTAATCCAAAATTGGAAAAAGTGTTAAAAACCATTAATAGTCAAACGGTTAACTCCGATATTGAAATTGAACATTTTGTGGTGGTAGATGGTCCAAAATTTAATGAAAAAACCAAAGCTATATTGCACGAAATAGAACCGGTTCATCCGAGGCACGTCTTTTATTTTCCATTTAACACGGGTGGGGATGGGTATGTGGGCCACAAAATTTATGCATCGATTTCGCAACTGATGCATGGCGAATACGTCATTATGTTGGATGAAGATAATTATTTCGATGACAATCATGTTTTTTATTTTTATGAAATGATAAAAGCACGTGAAAAAACCGATTGGTTATTCAGTTTAAGAAAAATTATCAATGATGATGGTTATGTGTGTGATGATAATTGCGAATCGCTGGGTCATTTATTCCCGGTTTTCTACAATCCAAACGACCGCTTGATCGACACCAATTGCTACTGCATTCATAAACGCGTTATGATTGAACAATCCCATTTATGGAACCGAAAAGCCACAGGTGATGCACAAAACCCCGATCGTGTTTTTGCCAAAGTGTTAATGACGCAATACTTGCAATATGACTGCACGCGAAAGCACAGCTTGTATTATTTCACAGGTAATCGCGCCGACAGTGTTAAAGCTGATTTGTTTATCAAGGGCAATGCCGTCATACAAAAGGCATTTCATCGAAGTAATCCATGGAAGGATAAACAACTGTATATTGTTCATTTTAATGCGGAACAAACCGCACGAGCACTACACAGGGTGTACGGCATCGGAAATGACGGGGCGCTTCCATGTGTTGCGTTCCATCAATGGAACTTGAACATATATGATGATCTGGCCCAAAAAGTGCTGTTGAGCAACGGATACGACCAGTATATTCCAAGTGGTTCCCGCGTATTAATTTTAATGTGTCATATCAGCGAACTGCCAAAACATGTTTTGGAACGCAATGACATTGAAAAAATAGTGTATACTTTAGAACCGCCAAATTATCGGCATCAACCCCAGTGGGATTTGGGTTTTCTTATTAAGTATTTTACAAAAATAATAACGTATTGGAACCCGTTATTGTCAGTTTCATCGCAATTGGACAATCGCATCAGTTATTTTCCGTTTATTCATCGGTATGATTTTAGCAACCCCAACGACTTGGCATGCATTACTGAAAATCGCAATGAAGGAAAAAAGGTTTGCATTATTTTAGAAAACCGACAATTTAAGGAACATTACTCAATAAATGGCGTCGATTTACGAGCGTTAGATTATTTACGATGGGAGTACGCTCGAAATCTTGGTACCCGTATTAGTTGTTATGGTAAAACGTGGGAACAGCATTCGGGTATAATAAATTACTGTGAATCAAAAAGTCGGTTTTTGGACCAAGAACTTGTAATTGATATCATGCGTAAATACACTTTTGTGCTGATTATTGAAAACTGTTCAGCGGATGGGTTTGTGAGTGAAAAATTGTATGACGCTCTTTCGGCTGGATGCATTCCGTTGTATTATGGCAACAACAATGCGCTGTTGAACATTCCCAATGACTGCTATATTGATCTGAAACAAATTGATCCGACCATGCTTCCGGCGTTGATTGACGGTATTGATGATCAATTTATAGAATTATTCCGACAAAACATTTATAAGAAACGGAACCGAATTCTTGAAAAGGTAAGTGTGAATGCGTTTTCTAATCACATATGCAATATGATTTAAGCTATGCTACTTTATTTTACCGATTTAGAACTTTTTATTTTGTTTTGATATATAAACAAAATAAAACGATTGTGATGAATGACTATATTATATATAGTTTGCCTCTAGATTGCCCCCTCGATTTAGAAGCCATAGAATATAAAAATTATTTTAAGGTGCGCGTTCGACACATTGACGACAACACCGTCCAAATACTGACCGTTTTAAATAATAGATCCAGCTGCGCATTTTGTTCACCTGGAAGCCACCTCGAATTATATCAATTTAAATATTTGAAACGATATTATTATCAAAAGGAGTGGAACTCCGTACCGCCGCAATTTAGAGCAATTCATATTTTACATGCTCCGTAAAAAGAGTCATTATGCCCATTCCGAGAATCGAACTCGGGACCCTCAGTTTACAAGACTGATGCTCTACCACTGAGCCAAACGGGCTTTTTATTGTTTTATATAACTTATTTCTTTAAGTAATTTTGTAAAAATATTTTATGCTTTTACAAATGAAAAGGGATGCTTCAAATCGGTGTGAATGGTGATTGTTCCATAAACGGGTTTTCCATCGTTTCCTGATACAAAAGCGGGATTATTTACTAAATTGGTTAATTGTTCCAATGCGTCATTAATATTTCTAATTTCTTGGCTTCCCCTAACACTGGCTTTTTCTTGAAATCCATATTCAGTGGGTGAATCCGTGATACGGGATAATAATTGAACGAGGTTATAAATGTAATTACTTTGATCAACTTGTGAAAAATCAATTTGTTCATTAAAATATTTCAAAAAACGAAGATCATGTGAATTATTTTTTTTGGTGTAATTAATGAAATAACTGTTTTCATCCGTTTCATCGAAATGTCTGGTTTTGGCGTTATATGGGGAAGAAAAACTGTAGCCTCGTTCGTTTCCGCATGAATCGACACACGGACCCTTGTTGGAAGCATCATTTGCACATACCGTTTTTAATAATTCGTGGCTATCAATTGATTCACCCATGGTGGAGCAGTTAACATAGCAGCGACCATAATCGATAACCGCCGGGATAAATGTTGTTTTATAGCGCATTACTTCTTTATTACTGGTTTTATATATGACTTCTACCACTTTGTTATTTGGAATTTCAACGATTGCTACATTACCTGTATGTAAATCGTAATGGGTCATAAAATTTTTAAAACTATTCAACATTTGATAGGTCATGTGAAAAACCAAAGCCACTTTATATAATTCATTTATGTTTGAACGGTTAAATACTTTTTTGTTTAAATTTTTATTCAATGCCGTAATTAATGGTATTTTTTTTCTTTCTTTTGCATCGAACGGTATACCGTTATCTTTTAACATCTTTTTGAGTTGATCAACTTTTTTTTTTCGCAACTCTTCTTCAAAATTGGGATCATATGTTGACAAGGGTTTAATAAAATCAATCAAACCATCACCACCACGCATGGGAACATACTGTGTTAAAATGCAGGAGATTTTATTATTGGCGCATCCCGATTGTATTAAGCTGGTAATATTACTTACGCTCATCAATTGAATGTAATCAGAAATAGATTCGCGCAACACTTGACCCCTTGGAGCCTCACTCATCCTTTCCCAGAGTGTTTCATTCTTATATTGACAGGCAGCATACGTATATGAAAAACAAGGGTAATATTTTGAAAACACGTTAATGCATTGGCCCACTAAATATTCATAAACAAGACTGTCAGTATCATCTTCCATACTACTTTTTAAAACTGCGTCATAACCGGCTTGATATTTAAGCCGGCGAATAAAGCCATTGGCGGATGGTTGACCAATTATTCGAATTTCATCCGCATATTGTGTGAGATTTCTAAAATTATTTAATTCAGTAAGAATTGCGGTTTTATCAGAAGTTAACAAAAAATCAATATTGAAATAGTCATTTGGTGGTGGAATTGCCGATTTTGATAATGGAATCGGTTGTGCTGGTGCTGGTGGTGCCGATTTTTTTGATCTTAACCCAGTTGCCATATTTATATTATATATATTTATTTTATTTAGCGTCATTAAAATTTGATGATAAAATTTTGAGAAAATTGCCAAAAACACACATACAAACTCTAATGGATATTGAGGATATTTTAAAAGAAGATACTGCTAAAAAAAACAGCGCTATTTGCAGATCAATTGTTAAAGAATTGATTCATATGGCACCCAAAAATTATGCGAATAATGAAATGCTTCAAAAAACGCTCTGCCATCTGAGTCGCAAATATAAATTAATGCCGGGCAAAAGAGATCTTTCCATAGCATATCGTGAATTAATAAAAGATGGTTCTTATCCGGTGCCAATTATTGAACCATTGAAAACCATTCTCATTAAACGTGCTGTGCGCAGCGACAGTGGCATTATAAATATAAGTGTAAGTATGCCGCCGGAAGAGTTTAGCTGTCGATACAATTGCCATTTTTGTCCCAACGAGCCCGGAATGCCGCGCAGCTATTTGAGCAATGAGGATGTGTTTAAACGGGCAACGTCGGTTAATTTTAATGCGGTAGAACAGGTTAAGACACGACTGGAAACGTTGGAAAATAATGGACACCCCATCGATAAACTGGAATTCCGTATTCTGGGCGGAACATTCAGTTGCTACCCGCATGAAGTAGCGGAAACCTTTATTCGTGATCTGTATTATGCCGCAAATGCGTATGACGATGTTTGCGCCGGGCGGCCGCACCGTGAACGAATGTCCCTGGAAAAGGAGCAATTCATGAATGAAAAGGTATCGCAAATTCACGTGGTGGGTGTGGGCGTGGAAACGCGTCCGGATGAAATCAATGAAAATGAAATCCTGCGTTTTCGCAGGTATGGAATAACCCGGGTTGAAATCGGGGTTCAGCACACGGACGACATGCTGCTTAAGCGTGTAAACCGTGGCCACGGCATAAAAAAATCAAAAAAGGCCATTCAACTTTTGAAAGACTATGGGTTTAAAGTGGAAATTCATATTATGACCGATTTGCCCGGAGCAACTCCCGAAGGCGACATGGATTGTTATCGTCAAGTGTTGCGAGACGATTCAGGGCTTATCCCCGATTATTTAAAAGATTATCCGTGTCTGGATGTGAGTTTTACGGAAATAAAGAAGTGGCGCGAAGATGGACGTTGGCAACCCTATGCGGATAAAACGCCAGATGCCGCAGACTTGAAACGCGTGCTCATTTACCGACAAAGCATTACGCCTCCCTGGGTGCGCGTTAACCGGGTTCAGCGTGATTTTCATTTGATCAACGACAACGACTGTCAGGACGAATTGGGGTATTGCAGCCATACAATAAAGCCCAACTTGGCGCAAATCGTGAAGGACGATGCCGAACACCAGGGCATTTACTGCCAGTGCATTCGTTGCCGTGAGGTGCGATCTGAGGATTTCGACCCGCATAAAATTAAATATATAACCCATAGTTTCATTGCCAGCCATGGACTCGAGTACTTTATTTCAGCGGAAATACTGCGTCCCAATCGCAGTTTGCTTCTGGGATTTATTCGAATGCGATTCAGTAGTGCACTGAAAAAAAGCGTCATTCCCGAATTGAAAGGTGAAACTGCCATGATTCGTGAGTTGCATGTATACGGCCGGGTAAAAGAGGTTGGTAGTAAGGGTCGAAGCGCGGGGGCACAGCATTTGGGTATTGGTAAAGAGTTGCTGGCACGTTGTGAAGCGATTGCCCGGGAAAATAATTATCAGCAGTTGGCTATCATTGCGGGGATTGGGGTGCGTGATTATTATCGACGTGTGGGATATAAGTTGCGCGGCAGTTATATGATAAAACAACTTGCTCAAGGGAAATGGTCGGAAGACGAATTAATCAACTGGATGTGTTTATTGAGTATGTTCTTACTGGTGATTGCGATAAATGCCGCTGTATTTTTGGGTTGGTAGTTGGTCAGGCGTTTAGACAATTTCATTTTTTTATTTTATGTAATTATATTAACGACCGACTGGAATGAATAAATTGCCGCCCGTTATTGAAAATGAAACAGACCTAGATGACGTGCGTGTTTCAGTAGTAGCATTAGATCCAGAAGACGATTTGAATACCCGAATTGATTCGCAGATTCAATCACCAACAACGAACGATTTAGAAACGAGCAGTCTGGATCAACATCTTAATACAAATGTGCAAAAAATAAGGGAAAAGGTTATTATAACGGAATACATGTGTTATAATTCAAGCAAGTACTTCTCATTTTGGAACAATGTGTTAATGATTCCCAGCATTTTGATTACAAGTTCCAATGCAATTATAAATAGTTATTTTGGTACAGATTACAGTCGCGAATTGAAAATATACAATGTTGTTTCCAACAGCACACTCACGTTTTTAATTGCGGTTCAAAATTATTTTAAATTCGGGGAAAAATCAGAATATTTTTTCAATTACAAAAAGAAGTTTGCAAAAATTCATAATGCGATAAACAACGAACTCATTCATCAAAATAACAACCCGGACATGATAATCCGGTATTTAAACGAATACGACCAACTGGAGGAGGGTTGCATGCACGAATTTCCACGAAGAATTATTGTGGATGCCCGGGATAAATTCGAGGGATATTGTTTGCCGACAATTTGCAACGGCATCAAGGTTATCGATACGGATATTGCCATCAAAGAAAAACGGCGCAAAAAAAAATACACCATTCCCGCGGTGGGAGACGAGACGAAAAAATGATAAATTGAAATAAAAATAAAATACATTTTATCTCAATTTATTCGGATTCGGGTAGATTTTGAATATTTTGATAATACTTCGCTAAAGTTAGAAATGTGCTACCGACGTTGTACCCTTGGAAAATTGATGTTCTCGATAATATTAATAAATCAACAAATGCTTCAATAACAGACAGTTTGGATCGATACACATTATATGGCCATTTTAAACCATTCTCATCGATAATTTCACCATTCCAACCTAAATCCTTGTTTTTTTTTTCAACATAATGTGTTTTTTTATGAATATGAACATTATATTTAGATTGAAAATCATCTTCGGTAGATTTATCATCAGAACAAAGAAATATTGTATTTTTACAATCTTTAATAAAATTTTCAATAAAATTATCGTAATTGCTATTGGTTGCATCAGTTCGTCTAATTTGAATGCCAAGCACATTTTTGTCTATTTTATTTTCAAAACAGAAATCATTTACAGACCTAACTATATTTTTTTTTATTTTCAATTCGGAAAGCACATTTACAATGTTTGTTTCATGATTTAAAAAATTAGGTATTGCATGATTGTTATAAATTATGTTAGGATTATCACATTTTAAAATTGTTTGTTGAAAATTTTCAAAATTAACATCCACGCGTTTAATATCATGAGTCGAATGATTGAAAGGAACAAAAAAAACACTGTCTAAATATTTTGAGTATAAATCATTGCATGTAGTGTTTATAATTTCATAGTTATTTTCAAACAAATCAGTAAATGATGCTTCGCAACACGCATTTTCGGGCCAAACAATTATAGGTTGTCTATTTATAGCCTTTGAAATCAGTAGTCCTCCAATTAAAGCACCCATTCGATTACCCAATCCGCCGTCGCAATAAATTATAATTTTCATCAATATATAATTTTCATTAATTGTTTTTTTTTTAATATTTAATAAAAATAAACTAATTTTTTATTAATTTTTTAACAATCTCGAAAGAGAAGAAAACCAACAAACCAACCATGCGTATTTAACAATGTATTTTTCCAAATTTTGATTAAATCATCTTTTTGATGGGTAAAAGCATTTAGCATGATTGCTTGGTCGTCATCGGCTATTCCAATTTTATGCAATTTTTGAACCGTAGTGTGGTAGGTTTCCCAATATTTCAAAAGATTTTCTTTGGACCCAAACCAAAATGGACCGGTTATTTTTTCTGGAGCGAAAATTAGTGTAAAATATGGATCACTATCAAATTCATCAATTTCATTATTGTATATCATATTGATATGATTGTTCTTGAGTTTATCATAAACAAAAACTTTATCATGGGGCATATCTTTTGATTTTCGAACATATCCAAAATCAACCCATCCAACATATTTAACATCGTCATTTAAAATATTTTCAATGGCATATTTAATGTAATCTATTTTAGCATGATTTACACATGTATATTCCGGTATGTGCGTTTCTGGACAATGTTTTCGATGAAAAATAACTCGTTTATACAATTCACTATTCATTATTTTTCGTTCCTGCTCGACGTAAGACCAAGATTTTATGCTTTTATTTAAAAACCCGTCATCAATTGGCACTATATTTGTATACATATTTGTAGGTCGCAAATCTCTACAAATTGTTTTAACTATTTCATAATATTGTTGGTCAATAAATACAACCAGGGGTATTTTCATTTGAGCTAAGAGACAAAAATATTCGAGATATTCATCCTGAGACCGTTTGTAATGTTGCCAATTCTTTCTTCCAATTTCATAAAATGCAGTCACAAAGCAATAATCCATTTTATATATAGATCTATTTTGAATTATACTTTATATATTTTTCTTATTTATTACCTCATTATAAATCTATTCTAAAATATGCAGGTCTTTTTCGGGATTGAATTTTGATAAATCATCCAAAAATTCCAGTTTATAATCATAATTTAGATAAAAGTAAAAATAGCGGATTACATTGTTATTCAGGTTTGTATAAAATATTTTTTTAGATTTACCAGTATAAAAACGGTTTAATAACTCAAATCCATTAGACTGCATTCCGTATTTTTTAAAATTATCCAACGTCCAATATTTATATTCAGAAGGTCCCGTAAAATGAATCAATTTAATATTGTCTTGTTTAATCATTTCCAGGTTAATTAAATTGACATCCAGTTGAGAATTGTTCATAAATGAATAAATGTTCCAGGTCTGAGGTAATGGTATAACATGACCATTAAATAGCACATTTAATATGGGCTGTGTGCCAAATTTGAAGTGATGTTTTTTATTGTTCGTAAAGTCAATAAGCTTTTCTTTGATCTGATTTTTTTCCCACAGTTTGGTCGATGTTATATAAATACCCGCATTAAATCCGAAACCATTTAAATTTTGATATAATGACCGGAATTCGGTTTTTGCACCAATTAAAAAATGCACCGGTTCAGATAAAACGCCTGCAAAATACTGAGTTTCATTTTTGTTGGCTTGATAAATATTCCATATTTCAGAAATATCTCCAAAAACAATCATATCCGTATCAATGTAAATGTAGTCATCTATTTCAAAGTATTCATCCACAAAAAAACGCGCAAAATTCATTTTCCCCATGTAATAATTTATTTTGTTATCGGTTAATGTTTTGTCATTAAAGATTTTACATAAATATTTAATGTTATTCGAATCTAAAAAATGAGTAATATGATTGTATGTATCTTCTGTATCAACCAAAACATAAAACATACAATTTTTTGTTAATTTATAGATCGAATTTATCAAACAAATGGTTGGTACGGTATAGTTTCGGTCTAAACAAAGAAATATGGGTATCATAAACAAATATATAAAATATCATTCAAATATATTTTTTATATACTTAAAATTTAAATTGTAAATATAAATATACCAGTAATTTCATGTGCAGTTTTTTAATTGCAAATTTTTTATTAAATAGTGATTTTATTAATGAACTTAATAAATTATTGAAAAAGAGAGGTCCTGACCTAACAAACATCGATTTTTTAAAAGGATATACTATATTGCATAATTTGCTGAATATTACGGGCGATATTACTGCACAACCATTCATCGCAGAAAATATTGCTATTACCTATAACGGCGAAATATATAATGCGTTTGAATTGGCAATGCAATTAAATATTGATATAAAGAGCGATGGTCAAATCCTGATGCCGCTTTATCAAAAATATGGAAAAGATATGTTTAAAATGCTTGATGGCGAATATTGTATTGTAGTTATCGATTTTAATACAGATGAACTGTTATTAATAACTGACACGTTTGCAACAAAACCTATTTATTACGATATTTCTGACAAAAAAATTGCAATTTCCAGTTATTATACCCCGTTGCAACAACTGGGTTTTAGTAATCCAAAGAAACTAAAAGCTAATAATCTGTACCGTTTTCAATTGAGCACACTTCATTTATTGGATGTATCAACGGTATATGAATGGGACTTAAATCAAACAAATAGTGATATAAATACTTGGGTCAAAACGTTTGAGAATGCCGTTTTAAAGAGAGTTAGCAAGAAATATAATAATTTTATATGTTTAAGTTCAGGATACGATAGTGGAGCCATATCGGTATGTTTAAATAAGCACGGACATAAATTTTTTTCATATACTGTAGGAAATTGTGAAAAAATGGATACCGTACACGCACGATATGCGATATTAAAAGATAATTGTACCTATAAAATATTAGATTTAAACAAATCTGAATTTTTAAAACACAAAGAAGATTTAATAAAAAATACGGAAAATTTTAAGGCAGTAAATGTTTTACCGGTACCATACCATAGTTATGTTAACTACGATACATTTAATGACAGTGCTTCAGTCGGTATTAATTTTATTTGTAAATTCGGAAAGACCGATAATTGTCGGGTATATCTTTCTGGCTCGGGTGCAGATGAAATATTTTCAGATTATGGGTGGAATGGTAAAAATATAGATGGATACTGTTTTTTTGGAGGAAAATTTCCAGATGATTTAAAAACTATTTTTCCAAAAAATAGTTTAGATAATGATTGTGTTTGGAAATCTTTTTATAATAATAACCAAGAAGGATATTTGATGAAAGAAGAATATGCCGGGGGTATGAATGGGATCGAAGCTAGATATCCTTTTTTAGATAGGGATTGCGTTCAAGCTTTTTTAAATTTAACGGTCGATATAAAAAATAGTGTTTATAAAAATGTAATTGATTATTACCTTGAAACAAATCATTTTCCGTATGATAAAAACAAAAAACTGGGTTTCAATGCGGAAGCTTGTTTTAAAATTAATTTTTAAATTATTTAACAAATACATTATCAAACTTTGTAATCATGTATTTTTTAACTTCTTCCTGCATATATTACCGAAAAGAAATAATCAACTGAAAAAAAAATTGATTGTATATATTTTTTTTAGTAATAACAGCTCCTGCAAGAAAGAAACATATGACATTCCATGAACACTGGGATGAACGCTGGGACCTGCTGGCTGACTTCGTTGAAAGAACTTGTGCCGACAGAGACGAATCGCACGGATACGAACACATGAAGGCAGTCGCAGAAACATGCCGCTTACTCGTCGAACGAGACTATCATGATCGTCGCCATTATCACCACCTCCTGATTGACACCATCACCGCCGCGTGGCTGCACGACATTGCCGACCACAAATACGACAAAGACGGTATGCTGGAACAACGCCTAGACGAATTCGGCCAAACGAACATCAGCAACTACCGAGAAATCAAACAAGTCATCAAACACGTATCATACAGCTCCGAAAACAAGGCAATCCAAGCAGGAACACCCCTCGATTACGACCACATTCTCACACCCTACTACGCCCTAGCAATAATCATTTGTCGGAAGATGAATTCATGGATGTAGTGTCTAAAGATAATGATGACAAAGAGATATTAATTAATACTGAAGAATTATGTTAATGTAAGCAAATACGAATGATATTGTTTGTGATTAGGAAGATTGTCTTAAATATGTTTTAATTAAATGCGCATAGATCTACTGACAGAATATTTTTTTTAATTATAATAGTATATAATGGTTAGTCCGAATATCTTGCTAATAGTAATAATTTCCATAATTATTCTATCACTAGTTTATTTAAGTGTAGGGAATAAACCAGCAAATAAGCCTATACAACAGTTTGGTGTTAGCGGCTTAAATTATCCATTTCAAGCTGGTATTTATGAATATGAATTTAAAACAGCGCCTTCCTCTGATTATCCAAGTGGAAAACATGAAAAAGGAATACGCACTATAACAAATGAAATTTTCGGACAAAGAAATATTTCAAGAGGAACTCTAAGTTATATAAATAATAATGGCGTATTAATTACAAAAGAGGATTATTGTGAGCATTTATACCTTAAGGATATAAATGGAAAAAAAATAATGTTTATGTTTGGAAATCTAGGAAATTATGGTATGTTTGAGCTTGTATCAGAAAAAGATGGAAGCTTTATTTATGAATCTGTATCTCGTAAGTCAGATTTAATGCGAGATGATATAAAACAAATTTCAAAATATTTAAAAATAAAAGATGGTTATAGGCTTGAAGCTGTTTATTATAATGAAAAGACGAAAATATCGGAGCCATATCGTTGGGGAATACAAAGAAAAATAAATTAAACATTTAAAAACCTAATATAATAACAATATATAGTATGTTAGTTTGTTATTGTATTAAAGCAACTGATTGCTCGCGTTCTTATATTGGCGCTACAAATGATTTCACACGCCGTCTAAAACAACACAATCGTGAAATATCTGGTGGTGCTAAAGCGACGATAGGTCATAGATGGGAACCTCAAATTCATGTGGTAGGATTTGTAGATAGAAAACAGTTATTGAGGTTTGAGTGGTTTTGGAAGCATTGTTTTAAGTCATTAGAACGGGGTATTTATCGTCGTATAGATATGTTGGAATACTTATTGAACAAGGAGGAATGGTCGCACCTAGAAATACATGCTACTGAAGAATTAGGCGCACTAATTTCATGTAAGCAAAAAATAAGTGAGCTATAATTATTTATGGCCATGCCCAAAAATAAATACTTAAAGATTTGGCAATTAATTATAATTGTAGGTAGTCATCTACTTACATGCTTAGTCGGTCTTATAGTGTAGAGGTTAGCACGAGAGACTTACGCCCTTGTTCGACACATTGTCAGCGACGCGGACAAGCTCGAAGCCATCGGCAAAATCGGCATCACGCGTGCACTCACCTACACCAAAGATGTCAACCCAACATACACCGAAGCACAGGTCATTGCTGATGTGCGGAAACACGCTGACGAAAAACTGCTGCGACTGGCTAGTGAATTCATCCGCACCCCAACTGCACGCACAATTGCAATGCAACGACACGCCGAAATGATTGCTGAACTCAATCGCTTGTAGACAACCAAATGTAAAATAATATACCAATGTAAAATAAATGATTTGTTTCTCTTGTTTTTTTTAGAATAAACGGGAAAACCAACTTGAGTAAAACTACTAAATAAATAATAAAAAAATAAATTCTTTATTTAGTTAAGTTTTTAATACGATTATTGGAAGTGTTAACTTCTTCCAAGAAATTGGGTTCATACCCTTTCTCTTTTGCGCTGTAAATTATGGCTGCCAAATCTTTAGGAAGGCACTTTCCGTCAAAGGGAAACTCTTTGTTTTTAAAAATGCATGTATGACTGGGACCCATGCGGGGATCCAACAACCAGCATTCCCGCACCTCGTTATAATCAACTCCCCAGTGCTTGCAAATTTGGTTAAATTCATGGCAGAAAATAAGTTTAGTGCTAAAAAAGGCGTTTTCCATATATTTTGCAATTTCGGCGCTGGTTTCATCGGTTTGTTTGTAAATTTTTGTGGGACCGCTTATTATCTGAAACATGCTGACCAATTCGGCGGTGTCCTGTTTATCACCGCCAAATGTAAAAAAACTGTGATGCTTCATATCTTTGTTGAAATTAAAATAGCCGGTGTCGTACGTCGATTCTCCGATGTATTCCGGACTAAAACAAATCCTTTTTCCCAATTTTTCCTTCAACCGCTTTGTCGTTCCCACCGCTACCGTCGATTTGATCAATATAAGGGGTGTATTGATCCATTCCATAACTTCTTCAACGATGCTTGTATCGCATTGCCCTTCATTTCCGGTGGGAGTAAAGACGCATACTACCGCTAAATTGCAGTCATTTATCTCTTCTTTCGTGCAAGATCCGTCAATAAATGGATCATAGAAAATGACGTTGTAATGATTTTTAAAAAAATTAAACATTGCCTTCCCTACGTATCCATAACCGACAATACCGATTTTCATTGAATATGTATAAATATATGAATATTCCTTTATATATTTAATTTTTACAGGGGGGTTAATTCATATATAAAAAATATGTATTTTATAATGGTTATATTGATATGATAAATATTTTTATTTGTTTAGATAGTAATTGCTTGGTTCCATTAAACTGTTTAATAAATTCAATTATAAAATGTAAAAATAATTATATGTTTTGTATATTAGTTGATAATGAGCAAACATTGAATTTGGTAAATAAATTATCAAACGATTTAGGTATTTTAATCAATGCACAAATTTTTATACCCAACCAAGATTACGATAGTTTTTATTTGGGTCGAATGAATTATGCTAGATTCTTCTTTGAAGATTATTTTGATGTAGATGACTACATTTACATTGATACGGATATGATTGTTTTTGGAGACATTGATGAAATTTGGCAGATATATATGCAGAATAAAAATGATAAGAGTTATTTTGCATCGATAATGGTTGATAGTATTCAATCATTGATAGTGGTGAACCCAGAATATAAGACCGCATATGACAAATTTCAAGATAGGGGGTTCAATGCTGGAATATATATAACAAGCGCTTTTTTATGGAAAAAAAATAATGTGAAAGAAAACATATTAAAATTGTTAGAAAATTCAAAAGGTCATTTTAAATTTGGAACGCAACCCCTGTTGAATATATATTTTTATAAAACAATTATTGAATTGCCCACTGAATGGAATGTTTGTTCACACACGCATTCGACGGACATTCCCTTAATAACAAAAATTATTTTAGATAATAAATTACGAACGGTTAATGTAAATATTCTTAGTAATGATTACATAGCTAATAATAATATTAAATTGATTCATTATGCGGGACCAGGTGCCGATAAATACTGGACAATTCAAAATTTTAACACGTATGGTTTTAACGGTAATGGCATGTTTATTTTAAACACTTTTTTTAAGGGTCCCACGAAATATTTATATTCATCTAAAATTGATAATAATGTTATTAAATATTTCTATCATTATTTGAATCATGGATATAAAATTAAATTTACAGATAAAATGAGTGATATTAATTTGGAGAATGATTTAGTTTATTTATCTTGCGAATGAATAGTAGTATATATGGTGGCAAATTTAGAAATCAAATAAAAAATCAAATAATATTTAAAATCTCGATGTCAAATATAATGTTATTACCAACCCATTTCAGAATATTTGTTGAAGCATTAAAAAAAATCGGATTTGTTTTAGAAAATGATGTTTTAAAATCACCGAGTCAGCAAAAACCCTCGATTGAATTGAATGAAGATGCTATTCGCAAATTTTCTAAGGGAATTTTTTTTCCAGATTTGCCGTGCGCCTTTTTTTATTTGGATCGCGGCGAACTTGAAATGTTTATAAAATTATGTTCTGGAACGAAACTAGCAACTCTGGGTAAATTTACGAATGACACCGTGAGTTCACAAATGGAAGAATCGCATAATGGCAAATTTTCGCTCAATCATTCGATGGCCTCGAACAATTACGAGACCAATGAAGAGGTGCGTTTAGAAATTGTTAGACGGTGTTGTATTATCGCCTATAAATTTTTGAGCACGCGAGATTACACATATTTGGGTTATTTAATTCACATCATACAAGATTCGTATTCACCCGGACACACTTACCGTGAATTCCTAGAAAAAAAACCCGCTCAAATTGAAGCCGATTTTTCTACAATCATAGCCGAGTTGAAAAAATATAGTACGCATAAATACACAATCCCGTCGGAAATAAATGCAAAAACCATAAATAATCTGGCGTATGTCATGCTTAGCAGTGGTCCAAATATTAAGCAAATATTGGATGAAACGGATAAAATATTAAGTTTAAAAAAACCAAAAGAAGATGTAGATTATTCACAATTATTTAATTTGATCATTGTTTTATTGATGAATACGGTTGATACGGTTGAAAAGGAGGTCTCTGAACCACAGGTAATTAAGAAAAAACTATTGAAAGTTCTGATAGACGATTCGGATAAAAAAATAATCAGCAAAGATTATCTAGAAAAAACATTTTTGTCATCGAAAATAAAATATGAAAAAATTATTGAGAACTCGTATAAAGGCATATTTCAATCGGGACTTACCTATAATTTATTTCCACATAATCTTACGCGCTTGTATAAACTGGTTATGAATTATTTGTATACGCATTACATTGTAAAAAAAATGGAAATGTTAAAAGGTGGAGATGGCGGCAACAACAAGTTTCCTTATGTCAGACTGTTTTTATTTTATCCGAATCAAAATGCGGTTAAACATGGTGTAAAAGATTGCAGAGGCATTTTACAAAAAGATTTTGGTTCTAAAAAACTGTATGACTGGGCGGTTTATGATACTGCACACATAATAAAGCTGATGCTTTTTTCGACAAGTGCTCGTCAAGGAATCATTAACTTGTATAACCATTTGATGAACCACACTTATTACATTTCTCCGGAATTTTTAAAGCTGGTAGGTAATAAAAGTAATCCAATCGTTCAAAAGATATACGAAAAAATCGAGGCAGATGAAAAAAAATTAGATACTAAACGAGTGTCATTTTTAAAATGTACGAAAGAAAATGTGGGGTTAGCAGCGAATGGTTTTAGTTGTGGTATGAAGCAGATAATGCAGCATTGGGACACACGCACGGTTGAAGACGACGATGCCCCCATTGATCATGGGGACGATTGTAAATTGAAATATGAAAACGCTTTGAAGCAGATTGAAGACCTAAAAAAACAGTTGCAGCAAAAGCATAAGTAGCGCTCATGTGATAAATGAATGAGTAAAAATGATATAAATAAATGAGGATTATAAAATGTAGAATTAGTAGAAAATATGGCGCATCAAAAAGCGATCAAACGAATAATGAAGGATGTGGAAGAGTTTGTAAAAGATCCAATTGACGGTGTGGCAATTTATCAATTGGAGCAGAATTTGAAACGCATTTATGTGGTCATTACCGGACCAAAAGACAGCGTATATCAGGATGGTTTTTATTTTTTCGAGTTTTTGTTTCCGGATGACTACCCGCACAATCCGCCAAAGTGTAGGTTTTTAAACTGGCAAAATAACATCGTACGAATGCATCCCAATATGTATGTGATTGATGGGAAGCTATGTCTGAGCATTTTAGGCACCTGGGACGGGCCCAGCTGGACCAGTGTTATGTCTCTTACCACGGTTATTTTAGCAATTCAGTCAATATTGGATGAGAACCCGTTAGTGAATGAGCCAGGATACGAAAAAAATCCGAGTTCAATCGACCATTTAAAATATCAAAAAATTGTGCAGTTTATCAATATGAAAGATTTTGTTGGAAAAACAATTCAATATTTACTGACACCCGATATTATCACGGAGGGTCAATCTTTTGTGTTGTATTTTCATCAATTTATTAAGGACCACATACAAAAAAATAAGGGCCGCATTTTGTCAAATTTAGAACGATTGCATAAAGCGAATCCCGAACGAATATCGATTAATTCAGTGTATCATGCAACGAATGCCGTAATAAATTATTCGGAATTATCGGATAATCTAAAAAAAAAAATGTTGTCCATAAATTCAGAATAGTTTTTCAATGAATAAAACGATATAAATAAAAAATATTAATAATGAATATAAAAAAAACTTTGAAAATGTCGTCTCTCAGTTTAACAAACAATTTTCCAGCTCGCACCACTCCGGGTCTTTTTACTGGAGGTTCAGTAAACGCCAACAACGGTGGTTGGGGTGCACAAGGACTCGTTGGGTACGGTAATAACAACGCCTACGGTGCCGTCCATGTAGGCAGAACGGCCGGATGGAATGGTCAGGGCTCAAATGCAATTGGTATTAGCGGTGGATTTCGGTTTTGATCAGATTTATAAATGATATTTGATGATGTAAGCACTTAATAGACCGCTTATGGATGAAAATAAGAGAACTGTTGAAAAAATTTTAATAAATTCGATTTTATCGGGTATATGAATAGTTGTTCCTTTGTAAATCGTAATATATTTATGATTTTTTTCTACAGCCTTCTTTCCAATATTGAAATGTATCAATGCTTCCACAAAAAATAAAATAAATGTTATGAAAGTAATTAAAATGAAAAGCACTTTCATTATATTTAATATTGCCATGATTTTTTGGATTAATTGTTAAATTAAGTTAATATTTTATTTGTATTGTTGTACAATATATGAGCTGTTTGTTCATCAGTTTAAGCCACTTTATACTCGAAAGTAGTTATGATATCAGGCAAAAAATCTGTGATTATTTAGAGAAAGGTCATCCTATTTTAGACGGGTTAGAAACGACCAAAATATTAGAATTGGAAGGCATGGGTGGAACTGCTCAGTATATTAATGGCATGCGTTCTACATCGACTTGGGGCGGTGCCATTGAAATTCAAGCGGCTTGCAATATATGGCATTTGTCGATCCATGTAAAAAATTATCGAGATGCGGGTAATAAACATATTGAATTTGTTCCAATCACGGGTACATTTGATAGGACCGTTTTTTTATATTGGACGGGTGGGCATTATGAACCAACCTGCGCTTAGGCTGTGTTTTGATTTGAAAATGAATTCAACGCGTCTAGATAATAAATTGGTGTATAATATATGAATATTATTGCGGCAATTAGTTTTGTTGTAATTTTGGCAATAACTTTAAATATCAGTTCAACAAATATGGCATGGAATTGCGATTATCCGCTGCTTAGTAATTATATGTACATCATTTTAGCATTTGTGGCGACCTGGCTTTTTAGTACAGCACTACCCACGAATGTAAATATGCCAATGTACATTGTGTCGGTCATCGGCATATTTATTTTGCTATTTATAATCATTGCCATGCCATCTAAATATTTTATTTTGAAACATGTGGTTTGGTTTTTGTACTTGGTGGCATTTACCTATATTTTTATTCCGGTTTTGCAAAAATCGGAAAATATGGTTAACACCGTGTGCATAACAGTTGGTTTATTTATTGTACTGTCGTTTATTGCTAACATGTTTATGGATAAAATATCGCTAGGTTGGGAAAAATACATGATGATGGCATTGATAGGACTTATTTTGATAATGGTTGTTTCATTGTTTCTTCCTCCCAGTCAAAATTTTATTTATACAATCAGCTACATTACGATTGGTCTTTTCTCCCTTTTTATTTTTGTTGATACGAAACGGTTGTTAATGGCAAATTGTTCAAATCCCGATTACATTAATAGCAGTATGAGTTTGTTTTTAGATGCACTGAATATGTTTTCGGCTGTAAACAATCTGAACCAGTGAGTGTGGGGTGGGGCCGGTTAGTATTTAAAGATAAATCGCTTAAAAACAGAAAGAAAAAATGACCACCATGACGCCGACTTCTTCCCCATTAGCATATATATTCGGTATAATTGACCACATAAAAAAACGCATAATAAATGACTTGAATAATAACAATTACCACACGAATTACATAAACAATAATATTAATAATTATAATTCGGATATAAACAATATAGTAATTAAGGCGGTAGGACCGTGTGTGCGCAATTTATTGCGCAACGAATCCATAACAGATATTTCAATGGTTATATCGTCATTTCGCATAAAGGACGAGCTCATTTCTCTTTTACAGGTTATGGAATTATTGAATTACTATGAAACTGTGGGTGATGTTCAAAACATTCATTTTACGTATAGGACAAAAATTTATAAATTGCAAATTTCACACAACGTTATGAAATTGGATTTGTATAAGCATAATTGCGGGTTTACCTGCGATAATTTATCGATTGATTTTGATGGGAATATTTCAACCGTTTATACGCACAACCAAGTTAATCATTTTACCAATGTGAGTTGGATAAACAGTTGTATTCAGGACGTGTTGGCGAATAAATTTAGAGTGTTGTTGTATGACAGCATGGATACGATTGAAAAAATTAATCAAATAAACCAGATGTTTAATGTGCTCACCAATGAAGGATTCGCATATGATAAATCAAACAGTTTAAATTTAACGCATTTTCAATTTGTTGAAATGAAACATCATACCGACATTAAAACATTTGCACCGAATCGAGACGTATCTTTTTGCTGTGGTATATGCCATGAAAAGTATGAAGACGAACCGCAAAAAAACACAATCCTGGTGGCTTGTCTGCATGATTTTCATGTGGACTGTCTACAAAAATGGATATCGAAATCGTCTCCGCAAAATTGCCCAATATGCCGCGCTTATTTAAAATTCGAGCCGAAAATTGGGTACGGTGATGAACAAGTGGATCATATCATTGAGAATTTGCAATATTAATAAAATTAAAATATAAAAAAACTACTTAAAGATAAGCCGTGAAATAATAATTGGGAGGGTGATAAAAATTGTTGCGGATTTAGCTCAGTTGGTTTAGAGCGTCGATCTTATACGTCGAAGGTCACAGGTTCAAGCCCTGTATTCCGTATGAATTTCTAATAATAATTGGATTAGACACACGATTATTATTAAAAATAATTTATACAAGTAAATGTATAAAATGGATTTAAAGCCGCCTTTAATCGATTTACACCAATTTGTGCATTTACCACTGATGCTGTATGTTGCTTGTTGTCGCTTTTATAACAAGCCGGTTGATTCTCGTAAATTAAATCAGATAGTATTTTTGGGATTTATGTGCCTGTTATATAAACCGTCATCATTTACAGAGTTAGAAATTGAACCGGTGGATTGAAACCAATTTATTGTCGTGTTTTGTAATAAGGAATAATTTTGAGGTATAAAGGTATATATAATGTTTGATATTAAAAACAAATTGTATTCCCCTCACGCATATTCAGTGATTGAAATACCATATAAGGATCGAATTCTATACATTTCAATATTTGATAACTTTGGTTTTAATAAAATGTATGATATCAGTTATGGATTGTTAGAATGGAATGGCGCAAATAATGAAGAGGAATATTTGCGCGAGGTCAAACAAACAAGCTACCGTGTAATTGGACTGGAGAGTTTAAAGGCATATTTACTAAAACAATACAACATGGTTGATTTTGATGTCGACCAACTCAATAAATAAATGGCGGTTTATTTTTTTTTTTTGCGATTTATATTTTTTTCTAAATAAATAAATATAAATGAACAACAAACACGAAAATCAAAAACACAAATGTCGCAGACGGCGGCATAGTAGTCATAAACGAAACAAAAGAAGCAGCAGCAGCAGTAGCCGCAGCAGTAGCAGCAATGATGAGCGACCCCTGAAAATTAATATTGATTTAAAAAATAACAGCAGCGATTGTGAAAAGAACACATCCAAAAATGACCTGCTTAAAATGTTATTATTTCCGCAGTGTTGCAAGGGACCAGAAGGTCCAAAGGGGCATCGAGGATGCCCTGGACCGGAAGGACTTCAAGGCTGTCCGGGACAAGAAGGACCACAAGGTGAACAAGGACTTCAAGGGCCTAAAGGCTGTCCGGGTGAACAAGGACCACAAGGGCCTCCGGGTGAACAAGGACTTCAAGGGCCAGAGGGGCCACAAGGACTTCAAGGGCCAGAGGGGCCACAAGGACTTCAAGGGCCAGAGGGGCCACAAGGACTTCAAGGGCCAGATGGACCACAAGGACTTCAAGGGCCTCCGGGTGAACAAGGACTTCAAGGGCCTCCGGGTGAACAAGGACTTCAAGGGCCAGAGGGACCACAAGGACTTCAAGGGCCAGATGGACCACAAGGACCACAAGGACCACAAGGTGAACAAGGGCTTCAAGGGCCTCCGGGTGAACAAGGGCCTCAAGGTGATCCTGGTATTTTGATTATATCGGGTATGATTAGTCCATGCGACGGAACACCTCCAAATGTGCAATATGGAAACAATTATGTAGCAAGTCATTTTTTTGATAGTGGTGTTAATAAATGGTCGTTTAATTTTAATAGTAATGTTGGCGTAAAGAATTTTCTTGTATCGGCGATCAATGGATTATCAAATAATTCCGTGCAAGTGGATGCAAGTTGCGTCGTTCCAGCAGTTGGAAATGTAGCCGCATATATTGTAGAACCATTAGTTGTCAGTGTTAAAACTCCAATTGAAGGATTTTCATTTTTAGCATTATTCTAACACGTGGTTTATTCCTTTGCAAATCGAAATGTATTTTTAATATTTAAAAAAACGAATAATAAATATAGAATAATGTCCTTACCTGCGCCATTAGAATTGCAGGCTGATTCTGAAACAAACTTCGGTTTTCCAGAAGATGCCTTGGATTTATATCAAATATTTTCCATATGCAAGGAAAAAAATATATCATTGTTGTATCCGGATAATGCTAACAAAATATTTACGAATTTGTATAATAACGAAGCAAATCCAATTTTTGAAAATGTTATTGGTGATATTTGTAAATCGACAAACACTGCCGTTTTTTACATTACAACCGTAGATGGTCCAATTCGGAATTCAGTTGTGAAGTTATTTTTACCAAGTTCCAGGGGTTTAACCAAAAAAAATATTCAAAAAAATACTAAATTTTCTATCCAAACATTACACCAAAAAGGTATATTTGATGTGGCTTTTATACTTGAATACAGTCCAGTTCCTAATTCGGCATTTTCACATTATTGCGTTGCGTTATATGACTTCAGTATGCCCAATATCATTTGTATGTTTGACTCCATGATGAATGTAGATGAAACTGATCCTGAACCATCGGAATACAGTGTCATATTTGCCAGTTTATTAAAAAATGATATTATTGATTTTGATTACATGAATCAAACCGATCCGACGGTGGTTTTTGATCTATACCGGGATAACCCAGATAATTCCGACGCATATGAATTGGAATTAACCGGTGGTTCACTTGATGTTCCAAATAAATTTATAGAAAATATGAAGACAATTGGTAATAAATCACGTATTACACGCTACATATATTGTTCCGATAATCAAAACCAGTTTTGTTATATGTGGGTTTTTTTATATTTAGTACTTAAATTGTATCCAAAATATGAACTAAAGAATGGCATGCCAAGTAAAAATTTGCCAGATTTCATTACGTTTCATAAGCGCATTTGCGAAAAAAAAATTATACCATTGACTGTAATTAAAACATTCATATTTAATACATTTTTTTTAGATTACATTCGCCAAATAGAAATAATTCGTAAATACGTGTTTGATGACTGGTTTTTGAAATATTTTCGCACATTTACATCGATGTCAAATCAATATCCTGATTCAAACACACGGAATACGAGTGTTAAATTATTTGAAATAACAAATTTAAACCCGCAAATTCATATTGGATTGAGTTATAGTACAATATTTGAGTTGATTCCAAACATAGTGCTATCTCTAGATTCAATTTCCCTTACGGATATTACTAAAAAGGAATTAAAATCGAGTAATAATGAATATTTATTTAAGTTTGTTGATGCCCAACTGGCGTCGGCTTTCTCGCGAAAGACATCCATTTATAAATTCATAACTAATTTAAACGATGATCCTAAAATAGATATGACAGCTTTTAATAAATATGCAAATCAATATGAGGATATAACCATTGATGACCCACAAAAACTAATTAATTTTGAAAATTTCGATGATTATTTAACAAACTAGTTATCAATTACACCGACCGAAAAGAAAAATGAGACAAACTTTCTATAAAAAAATAAAAAATCGTTCAGTTAATCTTTTTGGTGATATAAATGCACTCTTAAAGAGCATTATACTATTTGACGACTATAGCTATTTAAAACATAGTTATAGAATTTATAAATAAGTTTTTATTTGTCTCATTTTTCTTTTCGGTCGGTGTAATTATTTGAATGATTGACGGGTCAATCTTTGATAAATATAAAACAATATCATAGAAAATCGAAACATCAAAACATTTTATTTGGTTCAACAGCTCTTTAAGATTTTTATTATTTCCACCTCTTTTAATGATTTTCAATGTTTTTGGGTCAATTTTATCACCACGACAAATGGAAAGAAATTCGGTTATTAAAACCGGTATTTCGAAATACTGATTTTTGTATTTAAGCTGGTTTAGGCGAGATTTAAACCAAATGCGATAGTTATCCATTGTTTTTTCTCCGTCATTTATTAACGTATAACCTTTTTTAAACATTTTAAAAATTCGGACAGATAGGCCATGTTTTGGTTTATTTTCCCAAACAGAATTAAACCAAATGTCAAACGTTGGTTGAACAATTTGAAAACGCTTATTTATGCAATTGATTAATCCGGTTCCAGTGGGATCAATCAATATCTTATGTTTAAAGTCATATTGCATGGAATTAACATCATTTTCGAAATTTTCATTTTTAACTTGATCGATTTTGGTTATATCAAAAATCCCATTAAAAAATTTAATTTTTTTAAATGAATCCGTATTCGTATGGTCAAAACGGAGCAACGAATTAAAATCAATACCTAACGTAGCGCATTTTGTGCGAATTTTTTCATTTTCATTGTTTTTAATTTTTAGATCAATGTCTTTTGGAACTTCACCATTGATTATATCCCGAATCACACCGCCAAAAATAAATACATCCCCCTCATTACAAAACGCATTTAGCAGCTGTTTTGCAAGTTTATAGTCGGCATGATTTGGAATTAATATTTTAATCGTTTCTTCGACACGATTATCAAATTCGGTTGATTTATAATATTTTGTTAAATTAGATTCAAATATAGGGTTATTGTAATTGAATATTTCAACAGCGTCGGTGATAGATTTATTTTTAGATTTATTCAAGTCAAAATAAATAATAACTATAATAAAACTAGTGATGAGAACAATAAAACATATAAATAACTTCATATATTATTTATCAGTTTTATTTTTTGATGGATTAAAAGAAATAAAAATAAAATAGCAAACGCGCTAATAAACGCCATTTTTAATTATATCAACTAAAACATTTGCACACCTTGAGCAATTTTGCTTTCCTTTTTTAAACAGTTTGACCGATTTTCCATCCAATACGTTCATCCAATAACAGCTTTTACACAACACTGGAAGTTCGGAAACAGTTGTTTTTTTGGTTTCAGTTGCGTTAATTGGATGGGGTGGTGAATAAAATGTTTTAGCATAACTCACAATCATGAATTCGTCTTCATCCAATTTTTTTATGGTTTGAATTACTCGAAAGGGTAGTTCTATATATTCGTACCAAGTTTTAGCACCCCGTTTAACGGCTAATTTGGCACATTTTAAGAATGTGCTATTCACCGCTGTTTCAAAGTAAAATTGAAATGCCGCCTTTACAAGCATTAAATTGCTGACACCTTTTAATTGGGGGTCTACGGGAATACTCACCGGGTAAAAAATATTTTCATTTATCGGTATTTCGAGAGTTGTATCTACTGTGCAAACGATGCGATTTAGCCATTCGGTTAAAGCAGCAGTGCGTTTTAAACTGTTTGGATGAGATTCAATCTGCCAATTCAATTCCATTTTTTATTTTATAGTACGTTTATTTTTATATTCTTACTGAAAATAGTAGTTATAACATATATATGAATACAGAAACCGAAAACTTAATTTTGTTTTATAAAGAAGAATCGCATCGATTGGGATTATTGTCTCATGACCTTGAAACGTTTTGGATAACATATCGAATAATGGATTATTTTTACACTCAAACCATTCAAGGTAATTTGAAGCAACCGCTGATGTATTACTGTCAATTATTAAACAACTCAAGTGTTTTGGCTAAATACGGTTCTCTTTCGCAGATGATTCAACAGTTATCAAAAAACGAGCAAACAATTGTCCAAAACGTGCGGGATGTTTTGACGCGGATGGCGATACCGTATCAGTTGAACCCTGGCAGCGTAATAACTATTTTACAAATGTGTAGTTTAGGGAAAATATTTTCATATGGTGGCAGCAGATCCAAAAAATCAAAGAGTAAACAACTACGGAGGAAGAAACAATCCAGAAAAAAAAAGATATAAGATTAAAAAAACATTAAAAATCACTGAAATAATGTTAGAAAACCAGAATAGGTCGGTAGAAAAAATACAATCGATTACTGGAAAATCAAAAAAAGTAATTCTATCTGATCTATTCATTCTTTCAAGAAAAATCAATCGCGCGGGCAAGGTATTACTATATTCATCAGAAAAAGTATATAATTATTATCTTTTATCGGAAATTTTTTATACTGAACTGTGTTATTGTCGTCGTGCAATTGATTTCATTCAATTGATATGCCAACGGTACGCTGAGGAGGAAAATGAAACCATCCATGAATACGATTATGTCGAAATCGAAACGTTGCCTCTAACTAAGAAAGACCTAAATCCACCACCACGCGGGTTGTCTGAGCAATTATTAGCGGGTAGCGAACTTTTAAACAAAAGAATGCACCAGTTTTTACAACGATTGGGTTTACCTATTGTGGATTGGCGGGGGTGGGATGCCATTGTACAGCGATTTCAAAAATCCATTGAAAGCCTGGAAACCACCTGCCCATCGGCTACGCACGGTCAATTGCGGGAAGATTTTCAGGAATTATCTTCAATATCGAGCAATGTTTGGAATGTAATGTCGCTTTTAGCCAGTTTAAATTTATTTAGATTAACGGCTGGTTCAATTTATGAATTGGAACCAATTGTTGCTAATTTACAAAAAAAAGACACACTCGAAATTTAAAATATTACGAAAAAATATAGGATGCCTGTTGATCAAATTGGAACGGAAAATAAATTTGTAGGTTTTTTGAAAAATTTAGGAATAGCTATTTCAATATTTATTTGCTTCTATTTGATATCAATGCTGTTGAATACGCTGTTCGATAAATATATTGATAAGAATGATAAATTAACGAACGTATCGAAGTCATTGTTTTATGATTTTATGAAAAAAATGATAAATTTTGGATTAATGAGTGCGGCGTTATTGATTGCTGCTGCGCAATTGGGATTTAATATAGGCACCTTGATGGTAATTTTGGGAAGTGTTGGTCTGGCCTTAGCGCTTAGTATGAAAGATTTCCTGGGGCAATTTATAGCCGGGTTAGTGATTATAACTTTTCAATATTTTAATGTGGGTGATTTAATTCATATCGACGATGAAACGGGCATTGTATCCGGTTTTAATCTGTTGAACACCACGCTAACAACCCCTCAAAATATTGTAATCATAATACCCAATAACGATTTTATGAACAAGTCATTTACAAATTATTCGCGCAATAAGTTGATCTTTGTTGGCGCCGAAATATGTATTTCGAACAATGCGAAAGTCGATTATAGAAGCTTGATGAAAAAGCTTGAAACTGAAATTAAAACGATACATTACATTGAAAATGAAGAAGCGAGTATCAAGTTGGACAACATGTCTGGACCCGGGACAAAAATATTGGTTCAAATTCGAATCAAACCGGAAAATTATGTAAAGGCAAAGAAAGAATTGCAGCTTGTGTCCCGACTGTTTATGGAAAAAGAAAACATTTTGTTGTGCGATAATTATTACATTAAACAATAATTATTTTTTTCTCGGGAGAAAAATATAAGGGACAGACATGTTAACATTTTGTTCGTTTTTATCCGGTTTGTTATTTGGGCTATCGGTTTTGTTCATGATGCAAGGGGGGTTAATGGACTACACTGGGGAGACGCACGTCGGTAAAATCAGCAAGCAACATATTTGGAACGACGGACTCTACATGCTGTTGCTAGCCATATTCTTAATCCAGTTTTGTTAGGGATGGAGAACACTTTAAAATAGAGCAGCACAAATGCACTACTTTATAGTGTTGGTAACTGCAGGGTTCGAACCTGCGCATCCGGAGATAGTGGGGCTTAAGTCCACCGCCTTAGACCACTCGGCCAAGCTACCGAATGTGAAAATGCTGCACCGCGCACCTTCACAACTTATATAAGTGGCTTATCTTTATATCCTTTTCGTAAATCTTTTTTGTGCTTTCAACAAGACTTTCATTTTACACTCGCCATACCAAATTTGCACATCCGAAATTTGTAAAGGCACCGCCTTCATTGATTACACTATGGACGGTTATATATTATACCGACTGGACACATATAAATGAAAAACCGCAAAACCACAAAAATTAGAAAATTAAAATGTTGGTGTTAAACCCCTATTATTTTGTTAGTTGTCATCATCAGTGGAAGGGTTTCTTGCCCGTCGCGGGGTAGACTCTTGACTAAGACGTCCCTCGCGGTTGCTGCGATTTAGCGCTTCTATTCGAGCGTTATATGCGGCACGATCCGTGTCAACACCTCTGCTTGCCAAAAACTCCAATCGACGTTGTATAAAATAGCGCATGCTCAAAATATATGGACGAGAAAAACTGGGAGGATAGTCGGTAGGAAGACGAGGGCGACTGGGGTCCGATTCCGCATACATTCGTGCTAAAATATCATCAATTTCCCAAAGATTGGGCAATTCGGTGATTTGATCAAACACGGATTGCCTAAGAAAATCCATAGTACCATATGGTTCACTTGCAAGCCATTGATCTATATTTAGTCTCATTCCACCGCGTAAAATGTTGGATATTGAACGCACGAATTTTCGTCCACCATTTTTTCGGGACATTCTTCTCGCGGTTTTTTTTCCACCATCTTCTAGAATAGGTGTTAATTTGGTTTTGCTTATTCTTTTGGGATTGGCATTTTTAAAACTTCGTTGTAATGTATTCAATCGTTCAATGGTTTCTTTTTTTAGGGTCTTTGATTTATTTTGTTGGCTTTTTATGTATTGTTGTTCCATTTGTATAGCATCTTGTTGAATTGTAAGTGTTTCTCGTTGTTTTAATTTTAAACTAGATAATAAAAGGTCTAATCCAATGATATACATTTGTTCAGTTTGATTTTTAACGCCATTGACTTTATACGTATTAATTAATTGTTCTAATTTATCAATAAAATCATCTATTTGCGAGTTTTTAGTAAAAAATGCAAATATTGTATTAACCAATTTATCAACAGTATAATCTTCAATACTGCCACCCAACGAGTACAAATATTCGGTTCTTTTTTTTAATTTGGTCAATAAAAATTGCGGTCTTTTTACAGTAATTGAAATAACATCTCCATTTTGTAAATTAATTTCGTACGGTTCAGAACTGCCACCAATCATTTGTTATATGTTATATGTTAGAAGAAAATATTTTGCACTTGTACCATTTTTAGTTAACAAAACGGCATTTTTTATTTGTATATTATATATAAAAAAAATGTCGTGTAAAAATGAATATGTGCAATTTGATAAACGAACACTTCCAAACTATTACAATAAGGTAATACATGATAAAAAAGAACCACCCCATTGCCAAGATGAGTTAAAAAAAAAGGGATGGGCATGGAAAATTAATGGCGATCGAACAAAGTTTTTAGATTGTTTAAATAACTCATGTTCAAACGGAGAAACTGAAACGTGTGATTATAGAGATCAATTTTATTTGGATACTGCCAGCAAATTAAAATCATATACCCAAACAAAGGGTAAAAACATATTAAAAAAACCTGAGTTTTTTCTTACAGAACTCAGCAAAAAAATTATCAGAGATTTATTAAATCCTATAATAGGCGGCGCAGTGGATAATAAAACAGTAAAATATATAAAAGATAATATTTTATATACGGAAGATGGAAAATGTTTTTATCCAATTACAGATGCAGGAGCAAATGAAATGTTAGAAATTAATGACAATACTACATTTGGTTTAGCGAAGCTAAAGGGAACTTTTTGGGAAAAAAAACCACATAACACATTTCTTAAAGATAACCAATTAATCACGGGATTATCGGTGAATGATGATGCTATTCGTTATAATCGACTACAATATTTTATTAAGTATGGCGACTCTTATTTAATACCCAAAGAAACAAGTGGTGGAAGACGTGTTTCCAGAAAAAAACGATCAATAAAAAAACGTTCCCATCGATGGTGAAAAAACTTTTGATTTTTTTTTGATATATAAAAAAATCAAATGGTTTTTGATTATAAATAAAAAGACGTATTTTGGAGATTGTTTTCGATTCTCAATTTCGGGATTTTTGATATATACATTTTAAAACCGTTGGTAATATCTGCTCGATCCAATAATTGATGTTTTTTCTGATTATTTTCTACTAAGGCGTAAAAAACGTTTTAATCATTTCGGGTACTACGTATCCCTTCAATACATTTAAATTCTTCAAAACTAATAAAAGGTTCGTCGGATACCTTCATATAGCATAAACAGATTGAATTTTCATTCATTGAATTACTGTATTTCACTCGATAATCTTCTAAAAACGGTTCAAAAATATTTTGATAAGGGCATTTATTGATTAACACATTAAAAAAATTAAAACTATAATCACATGCTCCATGTTTATACCAATTCTTAGTAAGCGGCAATACATGATAATAAATACATCCAATATTTCCTAAATTGTGCAGATTTTTAAAACATTGATATTGATTGAAATACAAATCATCATCATTAGTTAAATCTTCTCCAACATGTTCAGTTGTTCCAAGATTAGTTATAATGTCAAATTTTGATTTTAATATTTCATATAAATCATCACGCAAATCGCACTTTAAAGCGCCATCTAAACCATTATAATCGATTGATGTATGAATGATACCCAAATGTTCAAAAAAATATTTAATAATATGTGATGTATTATTAAACCCAAAATCGGAATAATTAATAGGAACACATTTATTGTATCCCGCCCATTCACTGGTTTGTTCTTCGAAATAAAACTGATTTCCTAATTCTAGCATTTTTAATCCATTTAAAGATCTTGTTTCCTGTATTGCCTTTAATACATTTAACAAATTTTGTAATGTTTTTTTAGAATAACCCATCTAATTTATATTAAATATAAAAGCCTAACTTTTAAATGTTAAAACTAAAAAATGAAACCTAATCAAAAGAACATCTAAAAAAATTGATTTATATTTAAAAAGAATATCTACAATAAAATTCAAGAGGAAAAAAAAATGTCGTGCGAATCGGATAGTGCTGATCAAGTAGCTGAACTGCGGGAAAAAATGGTAGAAAAGTTTATGATGCTTACGGATGGTGATTACAAAATATCCAAAAATTTAGAGATAAGTTGTTATAATGCGACAATTTTGTTTGCGGACGAGAAGGGCTTTGTCAAAAAATGGGAAAACCCTATATTTAAAAATAGTTATATTCATCGATGCATCAGCATTTTCACCAATTTAGATTCGGGCAGCTATATTAAAAATGAAAAACTGCTGGAACGAATTAAACTTGGTGAACTTAAGGCGTATCAAGTCGGATGTTTGAAACCGCACGAACTTTTCCCTGAACATTGGCGCGAAATCCAGGAACAAAAAGAAAAGAAGGACAAGATGGCATTTGAAATTCGTACGGAACATACCGTCAAGGGCATGTATAAGTGCGGCAAATGTAAAAATGATACCATCACTTACTACGAAGTTCAAACCCGCAGTGCGGATGAACCAATGACCCTGTTTTGTAGGTGCACCAATTGCGGTAATCGTTGGAAGAATTAAAAATTTGATTTCTTTTTCTTTTTATTTAAATTTTAAAAAAGGTAATAGTATATATCTATAATGCAAAGAGGAAGTAATTATAGCGAAACACCTACAAGACGAATAACCAAAACATCGTATGAACGTCCGAATACAACCTATCAAGACACGCTTCAAACGGATGAAGCCATGTTGGAAAAATTGGCCGGTTATGAGGAAGTGGATATGCCCGAACACATTGAGTATCGTGTGCACACTCGGTACATTATATTTAAAGACGGTCAACCCAAATTTTGTCTGGGTGGGCTTATGATGCGGGTTTTTCCTGATTATGTGGTTATGTCAAATGGAACTCTTACCTGGTCAGTGCAGCGTGAGTATTTTGATAAATCGGGTAAAAGTTATGGAAAAACGCGGTTTTTTAAGTACGTAAGTAAAGATACCCGCAATAAAATGGTGATCGAGGAGCAGCAAAGTGAAATAGAACGGCTGCGGTTGGAGAACGAAAATCTCAAAAAACAGCAACAACGTGGTAGGAAATGAAATTTTATTTGTGGGGTTAGTTCTATAAAAATTGATAGTATTTATTTTTTTAAAATTGCAATATCCTCATGCTAACTATGTATAAAATGTTTACTAAGAACCCGTCGAAAGATCGATTGGCTACAATAATAAATAACGCAAAGAGAATTGTTTCCGAAGCGACAACCGATTTGAAAGGAACCGGGTTTACAAAGAGTGTTGCAAAAGCCTACAGTGATTATTGGTTGATGGCAATTGGATACGAGCCGTCGACAGCGACAATTGAAAAAATCAATGAAAATTTCAATCAAATATTGCTTGATGTTGACGCACTTTTGTACACCTCCATATCAGAAGATGCACGAGCCATTTATTTGAACGTCATCCAATCGTATGCTGAAAAAATCGCACAGTTATACAAAATATGATTATTGCAAAATAAATACATAAATAGGATTGCATAAACAAACAAATATATTATTTCGTTTTTTATGCTGTCTTTTATTTCACTAAAAATAATATAATGGACGTTATTAATTTGATTTTATGGATAAGTTTTATTGTAATTGGATATCTTTGTTATGAGAAATGGCGTACCGATCGATTGATTGAAGATAAAGCGTCCGAAACATACAATAAAATTATGGCGGAACAACATCGAAAAAAGAAAGCAGCCGTATCACAAAAACGATCTTCTTCCATTGAGAATTTTAATACAAATATTCCCTCGCCAACATCGTCGACTAAATGTTATTTAAAAATTAAGGGTATGGGTGATATTCATATCGAATTGTTTGATAAAATAGTTCCAAAAACGGCCGAAAATTTTCGAGAACTGTGTCGACAAAAAAAATACAACGATACAACGTTTCATCGGGTTATAAAGGGATTCATGATACAGGGAGGCGATTATGAAAACGGAAATGGTACCGGTGGAAAATCAATTTGGGGTGGTAATTTTGACGATGAAAATTTTGAATTAAAACACAATCAGCCTGGATTACTCAGTATGGCCAATGCGGGTCCGGGAACGAACGGCAGTCAGTTTTTTATTTTAACGCACCCGCAACACCATTTGGATGGAAAACACGTTGTATTTGGAAAAGTAATTAAGGGAATGGATGTGGTGTATCGCATTGAACGCACACCCGCTAATTTTGACGACAAACCGATTCACGATGTGATCATTGAAGATTGTGGTATTTTATAGTGTTTGTAATTAAAAATTGTTTCTAAATAAAATACATAATTTTAATAAAAAGTATCCAACAAATACAATATTAAAATTATAGTATTGATTATATTTAAAATGACAAATTCAACTCAAAATGTTGCAATTTTTATTGATGGCGATAACATAAGTGGTGCTCACTATCAAAAAATAATGGATGAACTGCGTCGAAACGGTCGCATATTGGTTCAGCGCGTGTATGCCGATTTCAGTAAACCGGGTAGTGCTCAATGGCGGGATATTATTGTAAATTATGGTTTAGAAGCGGTCCAAGTTTTTCGTGTGGCAAAAAAGGAAAGTACGGATAACACGCTTATTGTAGATTGTATGCGCACATTATACAACAATAAATGCATTCAAAGTTATGTAATTGTGAGTAGCGACAGTGATTTCAGCAGTCTTGCCGCTGAAATTCGATTGCGGGGTCAATTTTGCGTGGGTATTGGTTATAAACATACCCCAATGAAACTCCGGAATAATTGTGATCGGTTTATTTTGATTGAAAGTTTAGGTGATCCGGTAGTTGTAAATAATACGGTCAATACAGAACGTGATATTAAATTAATTGAAAATTTGGATATGTTTTTTAGGGATCGTTCCAAAATGGTTTGCAGCGTGGATGAATTAATTGCATATGCTCAGAAAGTAGGAATTGTTGATAAATTGGAAGCGTGCAGTGCGGTTCACCCTAATACGCAGCTTCCGTATTTAAAGATAGTTGATAAAAAAATATATTGGTTAAAATTGAACCAGCATAATTTGGTGGATTTAATTTTAAAGATGATGAACGAGAGCGATCGAGCTGAAATACATATGAGTTGGTTAAAAGACATGCTTTTATGTGTGGACAGCACATTTGATCAACGTTTATACGGGTTTTCAAAAATGTCCGAATTTAGTGAGATGATTATTTCTGGAACAGATCACCGATTGGGTCGAGATAAGAATAATGAATCGGTTATAATTCTAAATAGAATTTAAAAGTTGTTAAATTTACTTTTATTTTTGAGAACTCTGAGAACTCAAAAAAAATTATTTTTTATTTTGTTTTTGTTTTTGCGTGTGTTTTTGGTGTGTTTTTGTTTTTGCGTGTGTTTGTGCTTTTGTCTTGTGTTTGTGTTTTTATTGTTATGGCAAGGTGGTGCAAGATATGTTCACAAATCAAATGGCGAATTGAGACGATTGAGTAGATGAAGTCGTGGTGTCGGCTGAAACTCCGGTATTTTTCTTGAAGAAGCTGTTCAAAATGCCGAGAGATGAGAGTCCAATTACAACCCATGCTTGGTTGTAAAAGTACTTGGTGATTTCAAGCATTTGAAGGTTGTAGGAGCAGAAAGGGTTGGCTGTGTTGAAAATGCTGACCATCAATCCGTAGAATCCGGGAGGAGCGCAGTACGCGGCATAGACGCGCACACCAATCCAATGCACAGAGGCAAAGATAATTGGCAATAAAATGTATATGGCGAGCTGGGCGTGCTTGTTCATTCTTCGGTTGGTCTGAAACTCTATTAAAAAAAATAACTAAATCAAATTTTTTTTTTTAATAGATTTTGATTTAGTAAAAATTCAATCAGAAAAAATATATACATATTAAGTAGTTATTTATGTTATATACGAACCATCATAATAATCAAACTGTGTTGTATCCGCGAATTGTAAACTATATTGAGTTTGAGTACCTACAGTTATGGCACCCGTGTTTTTTACGATTGAACCTTGATTAGGATAAATGATTGAAAGATTACGTCTATTGAAGTGTAATTCGCCATTAGTTGTAGAATTAGGAAGTGTAAATGTAAGAATACCCGTTAAAGGTAAAGGTGTACCCGTTATGTATTGAGTACTCACTATTTTAGAACCGATTGGAACAATGGGTGGAACGGTAGTACTATCAATATCGAACCGCACGTTTAAAAATGTACCGCGAGGTATAACGGTTAAATTACTGGTCGTAATCAAATCAATTTCTTTAACGGATACGGTAAAAACAACCTTATCGTTTTTCACTTTTGCATTTGTAAGAACGAATACAAACCGATTGCCTTGATCCAATTCCATAACACATGTTGGTTGGAACAAGGATGAATTGCTCGGTGGATTTGGGAAAGTAATACTAACCCAATCCAGTGCATTCATATTACTTACTTTTCTGTTTTTATTTAAATTGGGGGTTTGTCCAGACCAGACCTGGTATAAAAGAAAATCACTGATTCTATTGAACACAATTTTAAATTGGTTCTTATTTTTTTTGGGAGTAATGGATACATCTCCACGCACTACTTGGTCGAATTGACGTATGCAGTTTGTCCCAATTGCATCTATTTGTGGGGTTGCTCCATCGGGACAGCATCCATATTGACTTACACTGCATATATCAACTTCTGTCATTATATATATCTAAAATATAATTTTACAGAATAAATACATTATTTATGACTCATCGATCGAAAATAACATTGTTATGTCCAATTAATATTTAAAGGGATGAGTTGCTTTTTTGAGGTAGTTTCGTTATTGTTTTCATCCCCTCGATTTCGTTTCGATCTTTTAGAAACAGTACTGTAAATATCATCTTCATCCTGATCATTATCTCTGTCTCCATTGGCTTGAGGCAAAACTTTTAATATCCTTCTTCTACTTATTTTTTTTGGTTTGTGCGAAAGTTCAGTAGGTGTTATAACCGTGTCAAATTTTGGCCAGGATTGTTGCAGGGATATTTCCGTTGATACATCGGGTTTATGTTCCGTTTCTGACTCAGCAGGTTGTTGTTGGCCAGATTGCACTTTCTCGGCATCTTTGATAGATGCCTCAGTTTCTTCGATCGATTGCTGCTGTTGCGGAACATTATCCACCAGTGGTTCCGATGTTTCATCTTCATCCGTAAAAAAAACCGGTGTTAAATGCCGCGCTACTTTAAATCGATCACGGAATTCATCTAATTTAAGTTGCATTTTTTCTTCGTTGATTGTTCTATTTGTTTCAATTACTGTATCGATTATCTCTTTAAAATTATTAATTTCAATTTGAAGTTCATTTAATTCTTTGGATGGGCGTCTTCGAAAAAGTACCGAAAAATTAATCTTTTCAACTAAATCATTCAATTGAGAAACAAGATCTGTCGCGGCTTCTGCATCTTCTTCCTGACCTTCTTCCTCCGCGGGTGTTGGCGGAATCAATTGCCGCAGTGCATCAAATCTATCGGAGAATTCTTTTAATTTTGATTGCACATTTTTTTCATCAAGTTCATTATATAAGCGAAGAGCGATTTCCGTCATTTCTTTAAAATTAGTTATTTCGTTAAGCAATTCAACTAATTCCTTGTTTGGATTTTTGCTAATATCCGCAATAACCTTACTCATTAAATCGTTCAACTGTGATAATAAAGAAGCATCTTTCTCTGTTTCAGAATCCTCCCTGTCGTCAACTTCAATTACCGTGTCAGTTCCACATTCATTTATTTTAATTCCCTTTAAACATAATTTATCTTCGATTGTTAAATTATTAAATGGTTTAAAACCATGGCGCTGATTTTCAAAGAAACATTCGTAATCGGATAGTTTTGTTAAATCACATGCCGTATTTTCGGAAAGCACTAACGGAATAAAACACCTAAAAAAACTGTTCATTATTACGAAAAAAATATCATTATCAAAATGTAATATCATATTAAAAAGTCGAACGCTGAAACCTAGGAAATCTTCGAAAACATTTTTTTCTTGCTTATCAATCGAGTTATAGAGTTGTATAACATCCAATGTTGACAAGTATTCTAACGATTTAGTCTTTCTTTCATTGAATTGGGTTTGGTCTGGAATAGCATCAACATTCCATACAAAAGCAGAAGCATATACATTGGTACAGCTCAATAAGGTATCCAGTACGAAAAAATTAATATAATAAAAAATCAACAAGTTATCATCATTAAGACACCCTTTTTTTATGCTTCCAATCAACGCCTTCGTTTTTTCATAAATAGGTTTAATATTTGACTGACATTCGGGTTTTTGTTTTAGTAAGGCGTCATAACAAGCCTCATACGCTTTTGATTCGTCTTGCGGTTGAGATTCTAGCAATTTTAAATTAATAATTTCTACTTGAGATAAGAAAACTGTGTTTAAGACATTGTCTTTATTTTTATATAAATGATTGAATCCAAAAAATACAGAATTGGGTTGAGCAGTTGATTTATTATTTAAAATAAAAGAATCAATCTTCGCCGATATAATTGTTTTTGTAAATCCATCATTAAATGTGTACAGTGATAAATCTTTTTCTTTTGATAACTGTTTTAATATGTTTAATGCGACACTGTCCGGTTGTAAATCTTTAAATTTTTCATTGGAACTTCTTTCATAATTGATCCCGTTAAAAAAAGAAGTAATTAATAAATCAGCAATATACCCCACCGGATATTTTAACTGCATTGTTTCAAATAATGCAGAAAATTGATTGATTTGATTGTTAACCTTTTCGAAATTAACTGAAATTTCATCATGAAGAGATTTCATATTCAATTTTGAATCACAAATTTCTCTAATATTTTTTTTGGTTAAATTATTAATGGTGTTAAGCGCATTAATATGGAGAAAACTATCTTTGTAATGGTCAATGTATTCTAATTTAGATTTTAAATGACTATTTTCTAGAATTGTTTGAAATATTTCGGTATATTCTGAACAAATATCCTTCAAAATTTCTTTTTTACTCTTGGTAGGATCGTCCTTTTGAGTGGTTAAATTTTTTTGAATAAATTCATTTAAATGAGTTAGGACATTGTAATCGTCTTCCATTTTTTTTACGTGAAGCACATTTTTTAATTGAAACTCATTTGGTTGGGTGTCCGGATAATAATAATTATCAACATTTTGCTGACCGATTTGGAATTTATTAATAGGGTCTGAATACAGAAATTTACTATAGTCTTCAAAATAGATGTAATCGGTATCTGCTACATAATTTTTTTTGTATTTTTTTCTAAAAAAATTAATTTCGTGAATCATTTTTTGAATGATTAATTCGGAATTCGTCATTATAGAAACGTCCTTTGCATCTTTTAAATGTTCAAGCTGTTCAACCATTTGGTTTACACTGTGATTCATTGATGTTAAATCTTTTATTGTTTCATTAAATTTTAAATTTTTTTTTTCATCATCGGACAAGCATTTTTTATCATTAATGACACTTGCCAATTTCAGGGTGTATTCAAGGACATTTTCAAAATTCATAAATAATAAAAGATTTTCCTTCCTAATTTTTTTGATTGTGTTAAAACAATTGATCAAATCGGAAATATCTCGCTCGTTATAGTTCCAACCTGTTATCGAAACATTTTTATTCTTAAGTTCCGTTTTTCGGTCTTCTCTAGATTTGATATTAGAAGGGATCCAGTATTTTGAGTCAATAAAACTCAAATGGTCGTTTACAATTGGACCCGGTAATTTATGAATATTTTTATTGTAAACAGGTCGTTCTATTTCAGTTGCACTGCATCCATTATTCATGGGGTTTTCCCAAGCCAATGGTTGATCCGCAACCTTTTTTTCAAAACATTCAAAAATTACATTGTGAAAAAGCTGTTCATTAGAAATATCTATGTCGTGCATTGAAATATTTTTCATCATGGCCTTTAATGGATTATAATCATGTTCAACCACCAATTTATTAAATTCTTCCATTAATTTCGTATCCATTTTCTATATAATAATATTTAATATCTTTTTTATGCCAATATAAAAATCTTTATCGAAACAAATTCATAAAAAATAAAATCAAATGTGGGGGGGATCAGATTGATTCATCCACATTCGCAATTGAACCCGACAACATGGCGAGTATTGAATCAATTCGATCCCAATCGATTTTGAGTTTGTCATAACCAAATACTTCATCGTTGAATCGCACCGTGTCTTTGTACGAATGAAAGGTTTTTTCACAAGGGGGGGTAATAATATAGAGACGCAAATTCATTAACGCATTGTGAGCAAATATATTTTTGAAAAAGGTTAACATGGAGAAGTGTGTTAAGTGAATTATGTGTTCCCCGAATATTTGTCTCTTCTTGGATGGGTCATCTCGTGTAAAATATGCCGAAAAATGACGGTCATTTTGTTGATAAACTAGATAAATGCGGGTATCCAAACCACCCCTAGGATTAATTTCTTCCAAATAAAGAACCAATTGTTTCGTCATTTATAATAATAAAAAAAATAGAAAAAAAACAGAAATCAATTTTTTTTATTTACGCCTCCTCTTCGGATGATTCTTGGGTAAAAGAGATAAATTTTTAGAATTGTCTTTTTTGGGCATGCCACCCATGAGTCCGCTCATTAAATTGGCCATCATACTAGGGTCAAAGCCCGGCATTCCACCAGCACCGCCGCCACCCGCCATATTCTTCATCACATTTTCCATTCCCGGCATGTTCTGCAAGTTGGTCATGATACTGGTTGCCTCATTAAAAAGGGCTTGCTGATCGAGTTGTCCGTTGTCCAATTTTGTTTGCAATTTGCCGCTAATGTTTTGGACTAAATTCATTAAATTGCCCTTGTCCGGTGAAAATAAATTTTGAAGCAGCTCCTGCGGATTGTTGGTATCAAGGTCATCTGTTTTTAATTCACCGGCTATTTCTTTTGCCAAATTGCCGATCATTCCCCCAAAAAGGGTATCGGCCATTTTTTCCATTTCGGGTGGAATGTTGTTGTTGGGCGTTCCATCTTCTTGTTTGGTGGGTGTGGATTCTTGCAAATTGTTTAGAATTTTATTAAAATTTTCTGAATTAAAACCAATCGTTTCCATATATTTTCTAACCTCTTCTTCCATAGGCCCACTTTCATTGTTTAGTTTCATGTAAGTTAAGGAATACAAATAGAGTGCTTCAATATATTTCCAAATAATTGCGCGATTGGGTGAACTTTCTGGTTCAACAAATATGAATTTAATTTCTACACCCTTCAATACTTGGGTTTTATCGAACAGTTCAATGTTTTTTTCGGCAATTAAATCGGCATGATGAGCGCTAACATTTTCAATGAAATAAAGCATATATGCATTATTTGTACAGGGAAATAATTCCAAAAATTGGTCCAGAGATTCATTTAATGATGGATAGACGGCTCGTAAATCACCAATTAATTCGCGGGTTGTATTATTGAATTTATCAAGAAAATTATCCATTCCAATATATAAAAAAGCACGAATATTTAAAATAAAAATAAACTTAAATAACAAAATCAATAAAAAAAATGATAGATATAATATAGTATTATGCCAACTGATTGTTATAATTTGAAATGCGGCGGGGTTAATTTGAACCCATCCAGCAAGCAACCTTCCGGCAAATATCCATTAAATTGCAATGGTCCGGCCGAAAATAAAGATTGTCCCCGTCTTAATTTGAATAAATTGAGCAGACTGGGAGACGACATTTGTTATACCACATCCCGAAATTTCCAGAGCGAATCCGCTTGTGATTATATGACGACCGCATTTAAAGATTGCGACTGCGCCGCAAAGAATGTGGGAGATATTGCCATGAGTGAACCCACGATAACTTATCGGGATGGATACGGATGGACAAGTGTGGACGGCTGTAATATTGATGACGACAGCCGGATTCGCAATGCCCATAATCTTACCAATATGCGCTACATTCAACAATTGTACGCGCGCCCGTATGCTACCGTTCCCTATATGGGTCGCGGACATACCGATTCCGTTTTAGAAAGTGTGTTGCTTACGGGTGAGGATACCAGTCAAAAAAAACAGTGCAACACTTTGTCGGGTATTTATATCGATCGGTTTGTTCCGTTGGTTCCCTGCCTTGCTCAAAATGTTCAGAATCCGGAACATTTGGTTGAAGAAGTTGCGGCAAAGGATTGGATAAGGGGTGGAATTCCAAGTCGCGATATTGTTCGCAATACGGACTATTTATTAAAATGCGGATATAAATACAACGGAAAATTATGGAAGAGGCCTTAATGATTGACGACAAAATAATAAATTTATTATTACACCGACCGAAAAGAAAAATGAGACAAATAAAAACTTATTTATAAATTCTATAACTATGTTTTAAGTAATTTGTTAGATGTTCTTTCTTGATTTTATTTGCTAATACATCTTTAATTGTAGTATCTATATTTTCATATATATTTGGACTTTCCTTCTTTATATAATGTTTTAACTGACTAAAAAACTCTTCAATACTATTTGTTTCTGGATGATATGGAACCGAATATAATAAATAATTATGGTTGTCTTCTATTTTTTCTCTTATCATTTTAGATTTATGTATTACAGCATTATCCATTATAATTAAATAATTCTTATAATTATCCTTTATAAATTCATCATAAAAATCTAATATATTTTGAGTTTTCAATCCACCTTTTATATCCTTATATAATTTCCACCCAACCACTTTATTTGCACAAATCGCACATAACATATTATAACGCTTAAATGGATATATATTAGTTTTCTTTATTACTCGTGTTCCACTTCTACTGCGACCATAAGAAGGTTTCATATTCAAATATATCGAAGTTTCATCTAAACAAATTGTTCGTTTATAATCATAAGTATTTAATTTTTCATAAAAGGTTTTCAAATCATTTGCTTCTTGCCCTTCTCGTTTTTCAGGATAATATTTACTTCGTAATCGTTTTCTTGTAATTTTATGTTTATTCAAAATATTATAAATGCTACTATCGGTTAAATGAATTTTAAATTTTTCATTTACTAATTTAGAAAGTTCCCATAAAGTTGTTGTTGAATATTTACGCACATGTTCTTTTATGAACCTTTCAATTTCTGATGTTATTTTTAGATTATGATTTTTGCGTGTTTTTCTACTAATGTTCCCTTGCAGTTTATATCTTTTAATCCAACGATGCAACGATTGATATTTACATTTAAAAATATCACATGTATCTCGTAAATCTTCATTATGATTTATATAATACATAACCGCACTTAATTTGTAGTCATCACTATGTTGTTTCATTATATTATATAAATTATTTAAAATTAACTTATATAATATTATTATTCATAATGGATATTGATATCATACAACAGGAAAATAATGAACTTAAAGAAAAGGTCAAAGATTTAGAAGAAAAACTTAAAAAATACACAAATGGAGATAATCACAAGCGATATTATGAAAAAAATAAAGATAAGATAAAAGAACAAGGTGCAACTTATTTAAAGAAGTTGAAAGAAGAAAACCCTGAAAAGTTGAAAGAATATAGACGGAAGTATTATTTGAAAAAGAAAGAAGAAATGCAAAATAAGGATAATTAAAAAATTGATTTATAAATAAGCAAATATATTTATAAATAAATACAAATGACACAACGAGCATCGCCCTTAAAATATAATTTGGATCTTCTTATAAAGTTCTGTAATGAAAATCATATAACTTTGTTGAAGGATTATTCAGGAGAAAAAGTCAATATAGATATTCGAATAATCGCAAAATGTATAAATTGTAATAATAAAATGGTTGAAAAAACATTTGAAAAACTATTAAAAAATAAAAATTTTGGGTGTAAATACTGTTCAAAACAATTTCAACAAGAAAAAACAAATAAAACCTGTTTAGAAAAATATGGTGTTTCAACACCATTACAATCACAAGAAGTTAAAGATAAAATAAAAGCAACTTGTTTAGAAAAGTATGGTGTTGAACATCCTATGTTTATTAAAGAAACAAAGGATAAAATAAAAGCAACATGTTTAGAAAAATACGGGGTTGAAAGTCCTTTACAAAATAAAGAAGTAATGAAAAAGGTTAAGTCGACAAACTTAGAAAAATACGGGGTTGAAAATCCTTTACAAAATAAAGAAGTAATGAAAAAGGTTAAGTCGACAAACTTAGAAAAATACGGGGTTGAAAATCCTTTACAAAATAAAGAAGTAATGAAAAAGGTTAAGTCGACAAACTTAGAAAAATACGGGGTTGAAAGTCCTTTACAAAATAAAGAAGTAATGAAAAAGGTTAAGTCGACAAACTTAGAAAAATACGGGGTTGAAAATCCTTCGCAAAATAAAGAAATAAAATCTAAAAAACTAGATACATGTTTTAAAAATTATGGTGTTGAAAATCCATCACAATCAAATATTGTAAAATCTAAAAAAGTAGATACATGTTTAAAAAATTGGGGTGTTGAATATTCATCCCAAGCAGAAGAAGTTAGAGAAAAAGGTAAAGCGACTTGCTTAGAAAAATATGGTGTTGAATATGCTATGCAAAATCCAGAAGTTTCAGATAAATCATCAAAAGTCTCATATTCCAGAAAGGATTATACACTCCCATCAGGTAAAATAATACAAGTTCAAGGTTATGAACCTTATGCGCTTGATGAATTGGTGCATACATTCAACGAAGACGAAATAATAACTGGTTCTGGTTCTGTTCCTGAAATATGGTATGATGATGATGAAGGACTGAAACATAGACATTTCGTAGATATATTCATTCCATCACAAAATAAGTGTATTGAGGTCAAATCAACATGGACTGCTGAAAAAAAGAAGGACAATATTTTCAAAAAACAACAAGCAGGAAAGCATTTAGGATATAATTATGAAATTTGGATCTACAACTCAAAAGGAGAAAAAGTAGAATGTATTGTTTAGAACTAACTTATTTAGGAATTGTGTATTTCTGCGTATAATTACTTAAAAATAAAATATTAAGTAACTATATAATGTATGAAAAGGTAAAACCGCCCGATAAATATCGGTGCATAAAACTTCCAATACAGAAAATTTTAAAATCAGATATACCGATTGATGTTTTAGAAAGGATTAATGACTCAGTTTCAAGAACAAACATAATAACTACAAACTCTTATTTTTTATTGAGATTGTGGGTGCTTCAAAAGTATCATAACAATCAGGAAATACCAATTATAACAGAAGATACAATTAAAATGTCTATGAAGTCATTAGTGAAAGCATCAGCAGGACCGAAACCCAAAGGAAATAATTTAGCACTACTCAAAGAATTTCAAAATATTGGTAATTCTATATTTACACTACAAGATGGTAAGAATTTATCTGCTATTTTAGATTATTATGCTACTACGATGATTACTGCTATTGAAAATAGCATCAAAATGCACTTTATTGACTACATTAAACGATTTGTTAATTCTTACTTTAAAAATATATACCAAAATGAACTTCAAAACAAAGAGTTCAAGAAACAATTTTATAAAGAACTACAACAAGTAAAAAATGATATCATAAACGATGCTAAAATTTTAACCTGTGATGAAAAATACCATAATTGGTTGAATGATAATAGATACAAAATTGTTCCAGAGAATTATGATACGAGTTATTTTTATGATATAAAGGTCGATCCACAAAAATATTTGAAACACATGATATTTATGAATTTGCAGTTAGAAGAAATGAATACAAAAATGTTCCAGTTTTTTCCACTTCAAACCCATCTAATACCAAGGCATATACAAATAGATACAAAATCTCTTGTAGAACTACTTATTGATACTGATAAAAAACAATATTTTGATAATATTGAAACAAATAAAGAAAAATTATGGAATACATTTTTTAAACTGCATCATATGAATAAGTATGTTTTTGATTATACCATTATAACCGATGGATATTCGGTTTCATTACGATTTTTACATACTGACTTTGTAAATGAAGAGAGAATAAAGAAAGATAAGATGAAGAATGGAAAGAAACTAATGAAAGGACTAACTGACGAGGAAAAAGAGATTAAAAAACAAGAAAAGCAAGTGCAACAAAATAAGTTAAAAGAAGAAAATAGAAAAAGAAGAGAATTAGAAAAGAAGGAAAAGAAAGAAACAAAGAAAGAAGTATTACACGAGTTTCCGTATATTGATGAAGTTTCAAAGGATTTTTTAGATGGAAAACATTTATTTATCGACCCTGGAAAGCGTAGTTTATTAACGATGATGGATGATGATGGTAATCATTTTTCATATACAAATAAGCAACGAATAAAAGAAACAAAGCGAATAAAATATTCATCATTATTAAAAAATTATAAGGATAAACAACACATTACTGAAATTGAAAATACATTATCATTATTCAATTCAAAAACATGCGATATTAAAAATTTTAAAGAATATATCAAAGAAAAACTAAAAGTAAATGATGCGATTGCGAAATTATATCAAAATGAAAAATTCAGAAAATATAAATGGTATTCGTATATCAATACAAAAAGAACGGAAGACAATATGTTAAATAAGATTGAGAACAAATATGGTAAGGATATAAAAATCATAATTGGTGATTGGAGTATTGGAAAACAGATGAGAAATTTTATATCAACCCCAAATTTAGCAATAAAAAGAAAACTAAATACCAGATTTGAAGTTTATAATATAGATGAATTTAGAACATCATGCTTGAATTATAAAACAGAAGAATTGTGTAATAATTTATATTTACCAGATAAGAAAAACATAGAACGAAAGATGCATTCAATCCTAACATTTAAAATGGAAAACAAACGGAAGGGATGCATCAATCGTGATAAGAATGGATGTAAAAATATACAAAAGGTATTTAATCACTATATAGAAACAGGAGAAAGACCTGAAAAATATAAGCGTGATTATAAGTTTCAATAAAATATACTAACCACTACAATCGTAATTGGTTGTAGTCGTCAAATAGTATAATGCTCTTTAAGAGTGCATTTATATCACCAAAGAGATTAACTGAACGATTTTTTATTTTTTTATAGAAAGTTTATCTCATTTTTCTTTTCGGTCGGTGTAATATATGCTGGTTGATAATTTTATTATTTATATTTTTATTTTTGTTTTTATTCTGTTTTTATTCGTGGCTCTTTTTTATCCGTTGATTATTCAGAAGAAGTTGTTAGAAATGTTTTCTTTGCGAAGCGATTCTTGCGAATGGTGCTGCAATTCTTTGAATAATATTAACAATCACAATTGCTGGCATAACTGTATTATGGGTGTCGTTTGCAATTGTTGCAATAAAAAAAGAGAATACGAATAACACGATTTATTTCTTGTTAAAACACGAATTATTTCTTGTTAATTTATATATGTTATGTTAGAATCCCTTAAACAAAATTGGAAACCTATTTTAGGTGTTTTTGTTCTTTGTATTTTCGCTTCAATTATTTACACGCGAATTATAAAAAATAATGAAATATTCGAGGCATTTGACGCGGGACAATTAGGAATGCTTCCATCGCAGGACCGGCCCTTCCAACCCATACCCGTTGTTGTGGATGGTCAGCGCAATTACCTACCTGGAACCTATTTTGGTGATGAATTGCCGTTAGACATGGCGAAACTGAATGCGCAACGTCCGCAATGTTCAACCTACGAAATCACTTCGCCGCCCATAAGCAGCCTATTTAACATTAATGACATGTGCCATACCGCCAATAAAAAAGAACAATTACAATGGAACTGTTTTTATAGATTCGATTTGGAAAAGAAATTTTTATCTGATCCGAATTGGGCTACAAATGTTTTTACAACGGATGCTCCAATATTTTACAGAATCAACACAAATGAGAAAAATTGTAATATTTGTAAAAATAGTTAACGTCCACAAATATACTATACTTATAAAAATTAAATCTTGTAAATTTTTATAAGTATTAATAATATACAAAAAATGGCCAGCAATAATTCGTATTTAGTCAGAAATGTTATTGGAATGACCGCTCAAGCTATTAATATGGTTGCTACAAATATGAATGTTAATGCTCAATTAGGTGGTTCAATTACACTTGATGACGTAAATATTAAAGGCACAATGAATTGTAAATTACAATCGTCCATTTATAACCAATTTGATGATGAATTGTTAAACAGCAAAAATTCAAAATGTCAAGCAGATACGTATGGTGCGGTGTATGGGCCAACGTATGGCGATAATTTAGGAACCGTCAACTGTAGAGGTGCTTTTATTGGAACCGAAACAACCGGTTTTATCGGCTCAACGTTCAACTCTAAAATTGATTCTGTATCGCAGAGTCAATTATTAATGAATACGTTGGTTGCAGATCAGACCGTATCATCCGGATTAACTTCTGAAGATGCAATGAATAACGCTAAAAATAATACGGCTATACCGATGAACATGGTATATTTTGAACCAAGTTTAGAAAATTTTTCGGTTAGTTCTTATAATACAACTGGACCCAAAGACGCGCAAGAAACACATGACGCATATTTCGGTAATTTATGGGCCATAACGCGTACCGGTCAGGATGATACGTCTACCCTTAAAGCGAACACATTGTACCAGCAAACATCATCTATTACTCGATTAAACATTACCAAACCAAGTGGATTATTTAATGTGGTTGGTAATTTATCCCTAAATGGACCTTCCTATGTTTTTACTAATGCGGTTGTTGAGAATGCTTTTTTTTCGGGAATCGCTACATACGCGTTCAATCAAAAAGGAAATGTTTTGGTAAACGACAGTCAATTGCTTTTTTCAAATGTGTTTCTTGGAAATTTATCTCAAACTAACGTGTCATCAACAAACGCTAATTTAACTGGTAATTTTCAATTTAATTCGAACATTATTTATCCATCGAGTGCCAATCCCCAAACCATTAGCATTAATGGAAACATTTACAATACGGGATCGAATAATGAGGTACAATGGTCAACCGTTTCACCGGCCATTCCTCAAATTGGTAATGCGAATATTGATTTTCCCAAAGCAATTTCATCCGTTCAGCGATTCAATAACATAAATGCAAATATCGTTTATTTTAACAGTAATATTATGAACAACTCCAATACATATTACAACACACTGACTCCTCCTCAATACGGAACATTTATTGAAAACATTTACAATAATATGGCAATTTATAATGACCAAACGAATTCACTCAATTCCGATAATTTTATTTATATCAATCCGACGAATGCAAATTCAAAATTGGAAAACGGAAATATTCCCAATTATAATGCTCAATTTCCCGTTTCATCTGGTGCATTTGCCGTGGGTAATATTATTTCAAATAGCACGCCAATTAATCCGTCAATTAATAATTACGTGTTTCCACAATCCATTAATTCGGGAACAGCGAACCTTTACAACAATATGGACACATGGGTTAAATACCTTAAATGGACCGATCCAAATAATCAATCCTATACTCCTTGGCCATATACCTTTTCAAATTATGTAATTACCAATCAATTCACATTAAATGGAAATGATGATACAAACAAGAGCAATAATTATTACGGGTATTCGCAAGGAAATATAAAAAATAAAGCTTGGCGCATCCTGGATGATATCGTTAACCCATTACCACAATATACAATTAATGGAACATTGATGTGGGCCTTTCAATCCGGTGTATTTTCCAGCAATACCAGTAATGCGTATGATCCGGATATGAATCCGGGGTTAAACAACGGGGAAGCTACATTCATGCTGTTTAGTGGAATTAATGGGGTAGACTATCCCATGACGGCTTCTGCCCATAAATTTACAGCGACTGCAATTGCAAGTGTGAATGGTTTTGAAAAATACTTTGATTTATTAACCTTTGCATATGTCGATTACACGGATAGTTTAATTACAAATACTTATGGTGGAAGTTTAAACAGTTTTAAACAGGATGTGATAGGAACATTAAAACCAGGACAAACATTCATTTATACTAATACGTATACCGTAGATACGTCTTCAAAGCAATTTACAGTGCAATATTGTTCACCTCAAGAAACTTCGTCTGAAACGACCGACATGTCAACACTTAAATCTTTTAATTATAATTTACCCCTTATTGTAAGTGGAAGTAAACGTATGATAATTTTATTTTATATGAAAGATAATGTAGATACTAATTTAAATGATGTAGCCATGATTACAAATATTGCAATATCTGCCCAAAACTATAACTATACTAATTATCTTCAACCCAATTTATTTTACGGTTGGAATTTGAAATCGAGCTCTACCATTAACACAAATATAAATATAAATGCATCGTTATTGCCCATTCCGAGCACAAATGTGTATTTATCGACGGGCACTGACACGCTAACACTTTATGATAACAATGCAACCTATTTGTTAATGGGACCCATCAAAGCGGTTGATTTTAATAAACAATATTTTTACCAACAATATTTATATTGCGAAGCACTTTTTGGGAGTTCGGCGGGAACTTGGTCAGGAGAATTTCGGGTGTATCGTGTTGAAAGCGCAACCATAATACCTCAAAACAATTTAGTATCAAATGTGCTTCTAACATCTCCTTCTACACAAAACAGCTTTACTATTTCTCTGAATAATGACAATACCAATACGTGGATTAACATCAACACATCCACCAATAATAATTTATTTGTATACAATACCCTTTCCAATACAAATTATGTGTATTATGTGATTCGGTTTATCAATTATTCAAACACATCTTGCGCATTAAGAAATCTTAAAATAATTCAACAGCCTCTGCCTAATTATTCGATTCCCAGTTTCAACATAACTGTAAATGAATCTACGAAAAAAGTTAGTGCACAAGTAAACAATAACTATTTTAATCCATTCACATTACAGTACAATTATTCTTTATTTGGAACGCAATCTGTTTCCGGAAATAGTATTTCAATAAGCGGCGGCATCCAAAACCGACCTAATCTTGTGTTCTACGCTAATTTAATAACAGCTAATAATAATATTTCGGGAAGTGTGTCCATTTACGGTGAGGAAATCATTAGCAATTTAATTGTTTCAGGAACAAAAACTGGCGGAAATCCAAACGATTTTAATGCAGGAGGCAGCATTCTCATAAATGGTTCTGTTAATTTTTGGGACAAGGACTTTTATAAATATGCGTGGCATGCCAACCTGAATAACGCGACGGTTGAACAGCTTCCACCAATAACACCCACCCTAATTGACAATTCCCCATTTTCAGGCTTATCTTCAAAACTAATTCTGCAGTGTGGTACCGCGTCGGATTACAATTCAACAACAAACACGTACAGTTTAACGCCTCTGTTTGACAATCAATTATCCATTATGACCTGGAAATTTGTACCGGAAAAACAAACAAAAAACCCTCTTTTATCGCGTGATTTCACTATCCGATTCAAGTACCAATTGTACAGTGAGTTGCGAGGCGATTTCTTTTATTTTCAATATTCCCCTGATTTGGGAAGAACGTATTATAATTTAATAAAACAATCCGGTGATATTAAAAGTGTTAAATCGGTTGCTTTGTTTACCAATAGTTTGTGGAAACAAGCGGAATTTTATTTACCCGGTGGTAATACGACCGAATACCTGTTTAGATGGATATATGAAAAGGATTTAGGGGTAAGTAATGGCTTTGATGTAGTGTATTTGGGTGATATTGGTGTGAATTATACGGGGCCCGTTTTAGTGGATAACAATGGATACACAACCAATTATTCAAACGAGTTCGTTGGAAATATAACTACCGGTGGATCATCTACCAGTTCAATACAACCCTATTTACTTCCGTTTCCTATTGGAAATCCCGATGCAGGATCAGGGTTTGTCCTGTATAATATAAATTATGGAAGCAATTCGATGAGCAGCTATAATTGGGGCTCGGCACGTTCTAACTCTAACATGTACACATTAGTTAACACGTATTACCGAAGAGATATTAATCCGAATGACTATACCTATCCATCCCAATCGGATATTCAATTTTTTAAAATGTTAGGTAATAATGGTAATAATGGTCAATATACCGATAAAGTATGGCGATTGTACGATATAAACACCCTTAAAAGCGTGCTGGGATACCCTATCAATGTACCTGGAGGAAGTAGTTGGTTGGATGTGAATGCATCGTCTGGGTTTTATAATGGAACGGATATGGCATTAATGAGTTCCACCCAGAATAATCAATCCCCTTATGACGACAATGGATTAACCAACGGAGAAGCTACTTATTTAACGCTGGGACCATTCAATTCAACGATATCAAATGGAGACTATTCTGATTTAACAACGAAGCCCCATACGTTTCGATTTAAATATTTACCCGATACGGAAAACGGGTACGATTTAACGGGCGTAATTACGTATGATTACAACCCGAATGATGGCGATGCCGAAACGATACGATCAACTTTGGTCAAAATATTAACATTTAACCAGTCATTTCATCTGACCCAATATAATTTAGATCAATGGTTTAATTCAAACGGGTTAATTAATCGTTCAAATATACGATATTATCCAGATCAATCCGGAATTTATAATTCAAGCACACCCGTAAATGGTTGGATTAATTTTTCAGCTGATATTCCGGCAGTTCCTCAAGGAAAGAACCGAATTTATGTAATTTATTTCGCTAAAGATTGGTATTCTACTGGAAGCTATAACGATGTGGTTTTGCTGCACGATATTCAATTTACATTTCAAACACCAAGCTCCGTAATTTTGGACAATTCGGGATATTTACATGGCAATACGTCTGGTTCATTTAAAATAGTGAGTGTTAACGGAAACTCAATTGTTATCGATATTCCGGGGTTTGGTAATAAAACAATCTCATTAAGTTAACCAATTAAAAAATCAATATAATAAATATATGAATTATTTTATATTGATTTTAATAATAATTGTATGTGCCATTTTCCTGATCAAAACCAAGAAAGAGCATTTTAGCCTTCTGGCATGCCCATTAAATCCATATATAACAGAACGCACCCCAACCGAATATATATTTGATACCACACTGTTTAACCGGACTAAAATGGTTCCAATGAAAACAAATCCTAGGGAACATTTTGTAGGACAATCGACAACGGTTCCAAGACAGATTTGGATTTATTATCCGTTTGAGAAAAACAGCAGAAATTGGTTGGATTGGGGAAGCCGATTGCGGTATCAACCGAATACTAAATTATTTGAACAATGTGTGGTCAATCTCAAAAAAAAAACGGGTTGGACGGTCATCGTGTTAAACCAGCAAAATCTTTCAAAATATGCGACAATTCCAAAGGGGTTAGAAGAAAACGAACTGTATATTCAATCGGTCATCATGCATCAATATGGCGGGTTGTGGCTTCCGGCTTACAGTTTTCCGGTGAAAAATGTGGATGAATTGCGGTCGCTTGTTAAGGACATTATAATTCCCTATATACCGGATTTGAATCAACCACTGCCGGTTATGTGTGTTCCAGGTTTACAACTTTGGGCACAAATGGCGGAATACATTGTAAAAAATCCTACACCGCAAAATGATTACAGCGATTACGCGCAATTGTATTATTTAGCCACGTGCAATCATGTGCGGATGGTGGATGGTCGGGTATTCGGAATGCTGGATAAAACTGGACGCATGATTACATTTTTAAATCTGGTATCGGACAGCTGTTCGGAGTTGGCCGATGATACGTATTTGGTCTGCATTAATAAAATTGAAGAAGAGCGTCTCAGCACACAATACATAAAATATAATTCATGGTATAATCATTTATTGCAATTAGCATGATTGATTTGAATTTAAAATATAACCTAAGTTTAAATATATTAACAAAATGTCCGGTTCAACAAGTTTAACAGCCTCAATAAATACTGCACCAACATCAAATAGTAATACAGGTGGAACACTTTCTAACAGTAATTCATACCCGGTATCGACTGACCCACCTCCAGCTGGTGGTAATTCAGATAAATCGATATATTTGAATAATTCATCGGATTTAGAATATTATAAGGAAAATCCAGATCTTCCTTCTCAAATTTCAGGCAACGGTACGGCTACTATTTCGGGGAGTTATAGTGTATCAGGCGGACAAATAAGAATAATTTCATCATCCAATACAGTAATTACTTTTAGTTCTGGTATAAAAGGAATTATTTCCATTCCATTTAATAACAGCACCATTTCCGGAAATGGAACTACTTATACTTATTTGTCAACATTAGGTTTATCAGATCAAACTTCTCCCCTATTGCTTGTAAACATTACAATTTCCATTAATAATGCGACTATATCTAACAACAATTTATCAGCAAATATTACCATCTCTTTTTCTGCCGCATTTGTAAATCTTGACAGCAATCAACCGCCAGATCCCAACCTCATATATGCTCCTGGTACTATTTTAAATGAACCATTTGTTGGAACTATTACCGGTTCAACTGGCACCATTAGAACAATAACCTTAAGCAAAAATTTACTAACACATAAGCTCAAGTAAAAATAAAATAATCATATAAAACAATACATTTTTATTAGTATTATATGATTATCAATTTATTTACGGATTTAACTAATAATGAATTGGTTGATATAACCATCATGCGTTTGCTAGTGCGGTGTCCGCCCCACGATATTAAGACGTACGATTTTAAACATACCACAATTCGAAATGCTGATTTGTCTATTTATTTTGATTTTGTTAACACAGTGTCGATCCATAAACCGGGAAAGCATGTGCTTATAACCGCCAATACCAAACAAAGCAATATCATTTGTTATTTATCAAAACTGGATACCATTTTTTGTAAGACCCAATCCGCAATGGAATATTTATCGGAAATATGCAGCGTGAGTAAGCTGCGATTTTTGGGATGGACCATGACGGATAAATTAAACAATGGCATCTTTCATCCCAAAACGGAACGGTCTTATTACACGTTTGCTACCAATAAAAATATTGAACAGCTGAATAACTTGGCCGAAAAGTGGCCGCTTTCCGACAAACTGCACATTTATTCCAAATTGGGACCCACGGATAACGACGCCATTCTTGATTTAATTACAATGCCCAATGTGCAATTTTATTTGGATCGATCTCCAGTTGAGAGCATTTTCATTCAGCTGGAGGAAGAAGAGTTTGGGTACCAGCTGTTAGAAGAAGCGTCTACGGGCAGCGTTTTAATTACTCCAAACAAAGAACTAGCTGGAGGGCAATTGGTGTGGAGTGGTTTCGATAATTTGTTGTCTGTTTTGATTATGACAAACGATAATTTAAATGTTGAAAAATTGAGCATTCAATCGCGAGAAATTTTTTTGGAAAACCAGCACACGTTTTTGCAAACATTTACCAAACTATTTACTAAATTGTTTGAGTCAATAATAAACCACCTTCCTGTGCTGGACACTGCCGAAAAGAAGGAGCCGCCACTCGTTTCCGTAATTACACCGACTTACAATAGGAGCCGTTTTTTTAAGATCGCTTTGCACATGTGGAACAGTATGAGCTATCCGAACCGCGAGTGGATAATTGTTGATGACGGGAATGAACCAATTGAATTACCTGATACGGATGCACGAATTAAACACATTAAATTGCCGGAAAGGCATACCATTGGGCAGAAACGCAATATTGCGGTTGAAAATAGTTCAGGTGCGTACATAATGTGTATGGACGATGACGATTTTTATCCTAAAAATGTCATTGAACACCGATTGGAAACTCTGGGTGCTGCGGACTGCAGTTTTTGCAGCACCATTGCGTGCTACAACCTTTACGAAGGCATCAGTTTTATAAATAGTCCCCACACATATGACCCACCTCATAAGCGGGTTTCAGAGGCAACGCTATTTTTTCGACGCGAATTTTGGGTGAATTGTGGCTTTCCGACTGATTGTCAGGTAGGGGAGGGCGAGGCATTTATTGAAGGCCGGTATGATAAATGCCGCGAGTTGGATTGGCAAGGAATTATAATTGCCTTAATTCATTCCACGAATATATCAAACAAGAAGCAACCGTTGCACACACCGAATGGGAATCACTTTATTAATCCCAGTTGGGGAATGACGGATGAATTTGTAAAACTGCTGGAGAAGCTGTGATGTTTTTATTAATTTTCAATTTATCATGATGAGATAGACTTGTTATTTTATCATAATATATTTACAAAAACGACGATTGTGATAATTCCTTAAAAAAAGCATGGAGCGCATTTAGTAATTCCGGGCTGTTAATAATTTCTTTGACGGTCTCCCATTCTAAAAATGTATCAATAATGTCTCTTATTTTCCATAGCAGCATATCGGTGTCAGTGGTACCGTAATGAAACAAACACGCATCTATTGTATGTTGATGACACAAATCAATAATTTTCTCATGATGATTTAGAATAATGGTGTCAACAAATCTTTGACAAAAACGGCGGTGGTTTTTCTCATACACTTCCTTATAATGAGATGTTAATCGATTTATATTAAGCGGTAATGGCGAATATTTTGACATATTACTGTGATATATTGTTATATTTATAATTAAAAATAAAGAAAATTGTTAATTTTTATTTGCAGTTCCATTATTGTACGATCCTGAAGAATACATGGATGCATCTATTGACGATGATTTAGTGTTGATGTTTGATAAGTCGTCAAATCCAGATGGACCTTTATAATATGGAATAAATGCACTGCCCCCGCGAGTTTTATCTACCTTTTGTTTTTTACAACATCGAAAGTATTTTTGGAATACACTTAAAAAAAAATTGGTCATTTGTATTATATTAAACAATTTTATTCTTTATATTCCTCTTCATTAATTATTTGCGAATAATTTGAATTAAATATCTGTGAATAAAAATGTAATTGGTAAAAAAAATTTGATTATTGATTTTTTTTTAATAAGTAAGCAGTAAATATGCAGGGTAAATGAAAAAACAACGAAAAAAACCACCCTGGACTGACGAAGACTATTCAACAAACCATTCATTTCAATACATTATTGGCATTTCTGGGAGCCATACATGAATCAAGCAAAAATCAACACACATTTGGCAATTTTTAGAAATTGCACGTCATAGCTAAGCGACGTACGCGACGTAAAACACAGCAACCAACCCGGTATAGCTCAGAGGTAGAGCGCCTAAAATATCGTCTTCTATAATTTGACTGCAAAGTCTGAATTGAGGATGGTTATCGCCTTATAAGCGGGAGGTCATAGGATCGAAACCTATTGCCGGGAAATCTAAACCAGTTTGGTGTAATTTGGCAGCACACGGCTCATCGCGCGTCCCGAAGTACAGGATCAATGCCTGTAACTGGTATTACTTAGGCTCAGTTGATTAGAGCTTTTTTTTATTTTGGTATTTATTTCAAACAAGTACGTTATCACAAACTTCCTTACAAATATTAATTTTAATGAGAGTATTTTACTTTGGTTTTTATTGTTATCTATTTCAAATCACCAACATGTCTTCAAGAATATTCATAACGTATGCTGGATGAGCAATGTAATCAAACATGTGAGTTGCATCTTTTCCAAGTGCTTTTTTAATTATATCCATACAGATATTTTTTGGGGAAATATTATGTTGCTCAATCAACTGCAAAGCGGCATACAATCCTCCAATTCCCCCTCCAATTATAACATACTGCATTTATTAAAGAATATATAAATACATAATGTTTTAGTTTAGCGTCCGCATTCCCTGATCGCGTTTTATTTTTTTGTTGAAATCATGCGCAATTACATTATAGAACATCCTTTTTCATCAGCCTGGATCGGTTCAAAATCAGAAATTTCAAGGGTTTCAAAATCATCCTCCAAATTATTAGGAGACGGCTGCTCTTCACAACTGGGTTCAAAAGATTTACCTTCTTCAAGTATTTGTTCAATTTGTTCTTCTAATTCCAACGGAAAAATAATTTTGTTATCTTCAAATAGAAACTCTTTCATGGATCCGAATGTTTCTTCATTTTTCAAATCGACATCCTCTTCGGCGGGGTCGGGACATTCATCATCCGAAAAGTTGAACAAATTTTCATTTGTTTTAAAATTAAAAAAAATTGTTTCTTCGTCTTCATATTTATCATTACTATCAATTCGTTCTAAACATTCCATATTATTTTGGATTAGGTCAGTAATGAACAATTCGTCCGATGTATTTTTCGTACCCACCATGGATTTATCCTGATTTAAAATATCATCAAGGGTTTGGAATAGTAATGCATCGTTATTAAGAAATTCCAGTTCCCTTAATTGCATCTCACATTTCTGTGATTTTTCTGCTAAATAATCCATGCGGGCTTGAAATTCAATTATGTCATCAATTCGTGTAAGCTCGTTGTAATTGGAATTTTGAAGTAATTGATGTATTTTTTTGGATTTTTCAAAAATATCACGCCTCAATTCCTTGCTAGAAACCACTTTAAATCGGCATAAATCCAGGATTATACTTTTTGAGTTATTACAACCATTGAATTCAGAAAAATTTATTTCATACACCAAATGTGAACCCGATATCGGGTCATAGTTTAAAACATAAAAAGGAACCTGCGTTCCACAAACGGTTTCAATTAAGATTATATCACCATACCGTGCTTTTTTTACCAAATTCCTATTTTTATAAAATTGATTAATATAAGACTGATCTATTTTTATTTTTTTATTTTGTTTTGAAATAATATAATATTGAATTAAATTTGTTTCTACATTAATCACTTTTGGGTTGGCAAATGGCTTATATTTTTCATCTAATCCTACCAGCGTTGCAGAATAGTCATCCAGGCTAGACACATACCAATTTTGCGTAAAATAATATATACCCGATACCCCAATTACATTCCCGACTTTCAATTTATTTTTTTCAACATCTATGAGCATTTTATCTAAAACCATATTATAATCTTTTATATAATTTGTAAATATTTATTTCTACAACATAAATATTATTATTTATTATTATTTTTTTAAAATTAACATAAAAAAATAATAATTAACTTTTAACTTTTACTACACTTCACATTTTTAAAATCACTTAAGCTCACGCGCACCAGCTTGAGTCAATTGTTCGCGCATACGCAAACTGACAATCCATCCACCGGTCGAATTGTTGTAATAGAGGGGACGGGTCAGTCCCTCAATAGGGGCGTGCCATGAAGTAGGTGTGGTCTTCGAATCACCCCAACCAACTGTTCCGCTCTTGACCCATTGCACGGAAGTGGGAGGAGTCAAAATATAACTGTTATTCGTAGCCGCATTCATCTTGAACTTCCAGCCATACAGGGGGACAATCGGCTTGTCGTCATCATCCTCAACAATTTGTGTCCTGCGCGATTTCTTCTCGGGTTGGGGTTTGGCTTTCACAGGGGTGGGGGGAGTGGACGGAACCCACACTTCCGTATCAGAAAGGTCCTCCTCAGTTTCATCCTCAGCGCCAGGCGCCCATCCCGCCACTTCTGGACCGAATGAAGAAGAACGACGAATCGATTCATTCTTGTAGGGTACCCAGATAACAATCGTATTCTTGTCGGCATGAAGCAGTTCGTAATCAAGGGTGCTCATGCCAACATAGTTTGTCATGATGTGCTTGCGGACCCGCTCATTCAGGTGATGAACGGACAACTTGAACACACGATACAATGCCGGATCAACTGACGGAACTGAAGTATGAATTGCCCCATTCACCGAAATTTCGATAGGGAACACGTCGGTGTAATAGCAGAGATCCTCATACTCAGTAATGCATGAATAACCGGTCTTTTCAAGGACATAATCAATCGTTGAATTACGAAAGTGCTTGAGATAAAGTGTAAGAGCTACGGAGGCACCGGTGCCGACCTTAGAACCAGAAGATGACTTGGAGAGAGACATTTCGTACGTATGTATGTTTATAACTATTGTCTAATCTTTAAGTTTTTTTAAAATCAAATTTTTTTTAAAAAAATAGATCAACTCGTTATGGTTTTTTAATTGATTCAACCTTCCAACATAACAAATAAAAGTAAAAAAAATATCATCTTTAAATATACGACCCATTACATAACTTATAATGATAATAGACATGGTTTTTACATATTGTGATGGCAGCGATCCGAAATTCGCCGCTGAAAAAAATGAATATTTTAAAAAAGAATTTGAAAAAAATAACCCTTCAATTCGGCATAACAGTATCAATGAAATAAAGTATTCAGTAAAAAGTGTTTTGAAATTTATACCATGGATTAATAAAATTTACATTGTGACATATAACCAAATTCCTCCAGTTGAACCTCACCCAAAAGTAGTAATAATCGATCATAGCGAAATCATTCCAAAAAAATATCTTCCAACCTTCAACAGCACAGTGATTGAATCATTCATTCATAATATTGCAGATTTATCTGAAATATTTTTATACAATAACGATGACATTATGCACGCAAACTATATTGATGAAACGGATGTAATTCGTGGCAATAAAATAATTTTTAGAAACACATACAGTGAACCATGGGGATTAAACAATGAATATTCAAAACGTATTTATCTTACTTCGAACATTCTTCGAATGAAAAATCCGCAAATTCAATTAATAAATAATCATAATACTAAAATACTTCGAAAGTCAACACTCAAATTTGTCGAATGCAAATACCCTAAAATGCTGCACGATATGAGAATAAACCGTTTTCGAAAAGACGATTACATCGAATACCTATTTTTTGTTATAAATATAGATAATGTGTTAAACGAAAATATTATTTTAAATAAATGTAATGACACATTATTTATTGGCTTATTAGATATCAATTATAGGGACGACATATTTTTAAAGATAATTCACAAAAGGCCAAAATTTATGTGCTTAAATGATATGAACGAAACATTTCAAATTCCGTTTGAAAATTTAATGCAGCACATATTAAATTAGCTTCTATAAAAAAATATTAATGTCAAACCTGAAACATTTTTTTATGGAGGGTTATACATGCACCCGAATAAACCCACCTTCCGTAGTGGGAATGTATGCAATTCGATCAATAATTTGAATGCAATTGGAATAAGATTTTATGGGTGTTATTATGTGTATATTACCAAATAAATTCCGATAGCGAATTTGGTCATCGCGCAGGTGTCCCGCAAAATCACTATTCACATTTTTACCATCGTTCATCAAAAGTACGTGATCCTGATATTCGTCATTTGTAAGAATGTGAGTTGGAATTCCTTTCTTTAAATTTATTAAATATGCAAGAAGAATGAAGTAGTCGTCATTTACGTTTGGTGGGGTTAAACAGGTAATTGCTTTATCCAACGTAGGAATCATTTTGGATCTGGAATGAAACAATAATACTAGAGGACGCAGTCCCATTTGATTTATTTTATCAACCAATTGGATTAAATCTTCCGGACGAATTTGCCCGTCTCTTGAATGAATTATATTTCCAGCATCAATGATTAAATTGAAATGCTTGGATTGAATACAATCGATAAATGTTTCTAAATCGCGTTTGTTTTTTATTATACTTGTTAATTTTTCAATGTATGTATCGATTTTAGGAAGGGGGCAATATCGCAATTCCGGGCTGGTATCAATTGTCGGCGGAATATCAACCTGAATGAATTTATTGTCAAGCATTGGAATCAAATAATTTAATTCATTTTCAATCATCATTCGAATATCGCGGGGTTCAATTAATTCGGGTTGAATTTTTTGAAATAACTCTGTGTTGCGCGCCTTGGTTTGCTGCTGGTTGTATTCAATTAATCCAAAAAAATCTCGTTTTGCCGTCATTCTTGGAACCAGCGTTTGAATTAATTTTTCATTATTGGTCGCCATGGCAAAACGGGTTAACAAACTGACCAAGCCTTTCTGAGTTGTAGTCGAATAAAATGCCGGTTCAGCGTCAATTATTGATTGAATCGCATCAAATTCACGTCTTTCAAATAAATCGTGAATTACTTTTTGCTGATCACGAAAAGTGTCTTCTTTTTTAGATTGTTTACTCATTTATATTTTATTGGAATATTTTTTTCATTTTTTTTAATCAAATTTAATTATGATTTGGTCTCCCTACTATTTTTCAGGGTTGGTGAATGGTAAATCGTTTGCCTTTGCAGCCAACAAATTCCAAACAAATTATAATTTTAAAAAATAAAAAGTAAAAGAGATATAATAAGTTTATTTACACCCAAATGGTGCAATTAATTCCAAACAATAACAATCCAACAAGAAACGAAATTACTGCGTATATTGCGTCTGGAAATGAAGACGAACTAAAACGCGTCATGAATGAGATTCATAAAAAACAAGCGCTACTGCATCCGGCAGAAGAGTTTTTTGTGCAGATGATGAATGACACCACCAAAATAAAATCCCGAATATAAAATGTGCTCGCGTGCCAAACTTGAACGAACCGCAAAAACACCATCATTCATAAAATAAAAAATCATTTATTTACCACATAGTCAAACACACACATTATTTTTTAATACGCAAATTTGCAAGCATCATTTGATTTTGACGCTGCAAATGCAACAAGTAATTGTTTTCGATCATCACCGGTGGTTCCTTTTCGATCCAAAAATTATCAGGTGATGTTGGTTCGTACATTTTGGTTTTCTTCATTTCATTATCAAAATGTATTAAAGCCTGTAAAATTGGATCAGTCAAAATGGGTTCTGGTTCGGGTTCTGGTTTTGCTGAGACATCATCTCTTCTGATAAGTATTAACTCATCATGGTTGGTGGTGGGTGGGGGTTCGTGGCGTTTGGGTTGCCGTGATCGTTCTGGACGAACCGCGTCATATTCACGACGAAATCGGCAATTTTCAATTGAATGCGACATGTAAAAACGCTCGTCTTTTTTTCCTCGAAAGCAAAACAGGCATCGAATTTCTAAGGGTTTTTCTCCCTTCTTTTCACAATATTTGCCGGTATGTCCGTAATTTCCACACCAATTGCATCGAGTGTTTTGAAGCAATCGGCAGTTTTCTTTGGTATGACCCTGTCCATCCTTGCCCATGCTATTACAGTACACACAAGAAGCGTTTTTCTCCTCAATTCGCTTGTCATATTCCGCCAATTCTTCAGGTGTCATTTTGCTAAAATCAGGACGGGGTTTTAATGTAATTTTGATTTCATTGTCGCTGTCGTCGCTGCTGTCGGTTGAATATCTATCATCAGCCATTTTTTTGCTTGAATCTCTAAATCCCATTACAAAATATTTTGTAAATCAAATTTTTTGTAATGGAATGATTGCATCTATGCTGAACGGTACTGTTAATAAAAAAAATTATCCAAAAATTTATTTTTTCCTGTTGAATTTATTTTTATTATATAACATTTATTTATTTCTTTACCTTCTTTAGGATCCTTTATTTGATAATCTTTAAATAGTTGAAACATGCTTCCAACAAACTCTCCCGCATTATATTTAACACCGAAAGAAGACGATTCATCATTTGATGATTCAATCGTTGGTTTATTAATTGAATCTGGGAAATGTATAATAGCTGGTATTTTTGTGATTTCATTTTGTTCTACTTCTTCTAATCTATTTCGGAGATGCCGTTGTTGTATTTGACTTTCTTTTTCTTCCTCACTTTTACCCGGAAGTACGGAACTGAACACATCTGGCTTTTCAAGTGCTTTATACTGTGCTACAAAATTTATTATATTAACAACTGTAAATAAAATAACTCGGACAGAAAACTCTGAAATTCTTAATGCAGCTCTTATAGCTTGGTAAGGTAATTTTCCTAAAAATTTAGAAACATTCCATGTAATTTGTTGAAATGAAATATCGGTTTGTTGTTCGAATTGTTCGTCAACATTATCTATTTTATCAAAAAAACGCGTTATTTCATACCCCAGTGATTTATCTACAACTAAATTTAATTTATCTCCTTGCATTTTTCTCCCAAATGTAGACGGTGCATAAATTTTATACGACCATGCTCTAAAAGATAAAATCTTCTCTAATTCACTTAAACTAGGAGCCTCTCCATTTTTAACATAATTTAAGTAAATATCAGTGGGGCAGAAAAAAGCGTAAATACCATTCAAAAAAGTCATTCCACCATGTTGTTTCATTTGTTTTTTGGATTTTCGTACATTAATTATTTTTCGATTTCTTGTTTTCGTAATTTTCATTATATAAATAAATGCATATATTTTTTTCATTCAATTTGCATAATGTTGTATAGTTTATAAAAAAAATTGATTAAGTTGTTTGAAATTGGAGTAAATAAATAAAATGCCCGTTCAGACTAGATCAATGAAAAAAAATAACACAGCTGCTTCAGAGTTTGAAACATCATCCGTTCAAACTCGATCCATGAGAAAAGATAGCATTTTTGAACCCAGGCCCTTGATGCTTCGGAAGCAGCCGACGCTCGATGCCTCCGATGAAATGCCGACGACGGCTGAAAAAATCTTGGATTGTTTTAATTATATCCTTATTTGTGCGTGTTCCTTTCTATCATTTTTGTTCATCTATGCAAGCATATTTTACGGTATTGAATATAATTTAACAAAGATGTACCCTGAATTGTTAAATTCGATTGATCAAATTCGTTTCATTTACGGACTGGGTTGGACGCTATTACTTACCAGGCTCATGAATTATATTATAAATGTATTCTGAATCGAAGATGGAAAATAAATAAATTCTTTTAGAATTATAAATGACAAAACGAAAATAAAGTAAAAAAAATATTTTTTTTACTAAGCTTTATAATATTTCAAGTTGGATATAAAAATTTGAATCTATTACTATCATACTGGATTTGTACAAACCATGTCGCGACTTCCCAAATTAAACAAGCAGCATCAGTTTAAACCGTTGGACGATGACTTCTTTCTTGGAAATATGGATAACTATTCGCTGGATACGATCCTGATTTACTCATCCCAAAGCAAAAAAATTCAAAACATTGACAAAACCAATTGTATAGAAACACGCGGTTTTGGTTTTTTAAATGATATTTTAGTTGAAAAAAATGCATTCTACGTGTATGAAAATAAAATTTGGAAACATAACACGTTTCTGTGTGCCATATTGTATTTGATTTCGCCTCGGTTTGCGCTTTTAAAATCCGATGATACAATCAACAATTATTTATTTGATTTTAGAAAGCGTATGGGTCTTGACTTGGAAGAAAAGCAGCTGTCAAAAAAATTGGAACTTACTAAAAATAAATTGCGCCGAAAAGTAATGGAAGAGATATTGTTCAGAGATCCAATTACCAAAAATTACAATTTGGATGAGAATTATGATGAAATATTGATGGTTATTAAATACATTTGCCTGCGGTTTAAAATTGGGGCGCTCGTAATTGACAGTGAAAAAAATTATTCGCATGTTATTCAATTTCCGGAACGATTGAACCTGGTGCTTCTCAAAAAGAGCAGTCGGTTTTTCATTCTTTGTAGCACTGAAAGTGAGAGCAATCTATTTTCAAATGAATTTACAAAGAATATTATAAGCGGATTGAATCGACATATTGTTCCCCATTTGAATGATATTCATAATTACAAGGTCGACGAATTGAAACAAATTTCTAAAAAAATGGGTTTAGATATATCCAAAAATAAATCGGAGTTGTATGATGATATAAAAAAATGCCTATCCAATTAGATATAGCTTGGCTTGTCTTGTAGATGACTGAAATCATTTATTTAACGCTTTCTCATTTAAATTATGAAACAAGAAATTATTTTTTGGAGCAAACGGGATATTCATCGCTGCTTGATTACGAACTTTCAACTCAAAACCCGCTTTTTGAAATTTGCTGGAATAGCCATCGGGCCAAATTTGACGTGGAGTCAAGTCGCTCAGAAACGGTCAATGAATTGGATCATTTTTCAAAACATGTTTCATTTGCGAGCCTTTCTTTAGCCGTTAAAGAGTATTTATTTTCGCGTTTTTTAAACGGCATGAGCTATGCAAATTTTGAGGAATTTTTTCTGAATCATCATGCGAGCTTGCCAACGGTATTTGTGTTTGTCCCGTTTAAGGTAAGTCGTCGTCCCGTTGTTCAGGCAGAGTCCGTTGCAGTTCCGAATTTGAAGGTCCAATGTTCGGAATCAACCGGATTGCGAACGGTCAACATTTTAACACCCTCAAGTAAAAAAGAATTGGACGGTTGTGTTTTTTATCTTAATCCAAAAACGGAAAACAGTTATGTGTTGGTTCCGCCCGCAGGAGATGCTAAATTGAACAGCATTCGATATGGAGCCGCCGGTTGGAATTTGTTTGGGTGCAATAGCAGTCCCATTTTTTACAGAAAAGACGCAAAAGGGTTTATTGTGAGTAAAAAATATTATCGTAAATTATTGGAAAAGGGCGCAACCGACGTATACAAAGTCAATTTTAGTTTTGAGAATTAAAAAGAAAGATTATTTATTGTAATTTTTCTTTATAATATAATATATATGACATCTAACAATTTTTGTCATAATCTTATTTTTTGCTTGTTTGAAGAAATTGTTAGAAGAAAGCAGGATAATTTGCCAACAACCTTATCGTGCATATGCTATTCCTATTTTCAAATGCTTTATAATATTGGAACATTAACGAATAGTACGTTATTTATTTCAGGTGATCGGGTGCAAATACCGGGCTGGATCAGTGATGCACGCTCACAAATAAGTGCATCTAAAAATAAAGCGGATATTTTAAAAAATATGTTATTTTATGGGCACATTGGTTTTATAAAAGAACTGTATACCGATTTTGATATTTCTAGCTTAAAAATTTGTAATTTTGGAATTTTTGATCTAAAAATGAATGCCACATTTATTCAGCAAATTATGAGCTGGGGAGGTCAGCATTTTTCGGGGAAGCTTGATGAAATATCAAAATCAAAATATTCATCGAATAATGAATGGGGCATGCCGGCCGATACAACGCTACAAGGAACCGATTCCGCATCCGATAAATGGACGAACTTGGTAGTTCCCACGGGAAACTACCTGACTGACGAGGGATTACCCACGATTGATATTAATGCGGACACAACGTATCACGTTCAAAATTTTCTTGGAAAGGATTGGGGTTCAGTGCGCGGCTTTGGTATTCCTCCTTTATCGAACAGGGATGGCATTCCGGACCTTGGAAATTACAACAGTTTTGAAGCTGGATGCAACGAACAAGTTAATAAAATATTAGACATGTATGCCAATTTAGACGATCGAAAAAAAACAATTGCTGAATTGTTTGCGGGAACCAGTAAAACCAGTGTATCAACACCCGGATTCTGGATTCTAATTGGCATAATGATGAGTCAAAAATATAATCAATCAATTGAATTGGATTTACTAATGTTTTTCGTTATTTCTTCAGGACTTTTTGATGCGGGATTGGCAGCATGGAAAATAAAAGCCATTTCGGAACAACCCAATCCCATCAATGTTATACGAACGCAATTTAACGGAATTCAAATCTCCTCGTGGAATCCGCTGCGAAAAAATACAATAAACGGTTCGGAGTGGCTACCGTTCCAAGATTTAACGGTGGTATCACCGCCTTATCCCTGCGGTGTTAGCGATCATACCGCCTTTTCGATCGTCGCCGTTCGATTATTGGAATGGTGGTTTGACAGCTCAAAATTATACGATCCTTTTAAATTGGTGAATCTACCCAACCCGCAATTGATCAGTCCCATATTGAACAATCAATACAAGCTCTTCAGCTGTGGCGAATTTTGTTTGGATGCCGGTTCCAGTAAAATCGATGTAGGTCCTAAAAATAGCATCGTTTTAAAATACAACTTATTAGATGAGCTTTGTTCCGATGTGTGCATGGCACGAATTTATGCCGGTGTTGAATGGTTTGAAAATCAAGAATTTAGCCACAAATTGGCAGAGTGGGTTTTTGATAAAGTCCGATCCAAAATTGAAAACGCATTTAAAATCAAATCACCATACAAACAACAATATACGTAAATTTAAATTATAAAATATTTTATTAATTACAATAATCAATTGCCAAAAAAATTTGATTATTGTATTATTTTTTAGTGTATGTAGCAACAGCAACAAGAAGAACGGATGTTTAGACAATTGAAGAATGGCAAATTTGCCCCCCATGCCCAGATCAGTACGCATTCGGCGGTCATGACCGAAGAAATCAGGAAATTGGTAATTGATCTTTCCGCTAACATTTCAAACCAGCTCTATGACACAGGAACTGCTACAATTAAACACACCGGCACAACATTTACGGAAGCGCAACTTGCTGCGATCACGGAACTCTTTGCTCATGAACTAATTTTCTACCACCAGCTTTGCGAGATTGGTTGCTTCTTGGCTTCGGCATTTGTTGACGAAGAGAATGCGGTTGCTTGCACACCACGTGCTCCTCCAAGCGATGATTCCGAATCTGAAGAGGAAGAAGATTGTGGGCCACTTTTTCGATCGATGTCATCTGCTACACCTCGTGCTGCCTCCCCTGCACCCAAGCCAGTCGTTGACTCGCTGTCATCAAATCTCCTCGTCGCAAGCGGAAATATTCGCAAAAAAATCATGGATTTGTTCATGAAAATGGCGATGCCAACCGAGCAATTCATGCTTGGAGCAGCCGGATACGCGAATGCACACAATGAAACCCAGCAGCGATACTATCATGGATCGCTCGTTCACGCGATGTTTGTTCGATTTGGCGGAGGAACCTTCAAACGGGTTGAGATCACGTCGGGAATGAGCCCTGATCAAGTTTTGGCCGACATTGTTGAGATCGCCAAGTCAGCGTGGACTTTGATGAATCTTTGCGGAATGCTCAACGTCTTCAAGTTTGCGGCAACAAACACCCCACTTTTCAACACCATTCAAATTGATCCAACTGAAAGTGTTTTTGGAAACTACGGATGGAAACCTGCGCTTCAAGCAACTGTTGACTTACCCCTTTTTCGACATTGGTCCGACGACGTGTCAAGCAGCGTTCCTCAATCCGACGACGTGTCAAGCAGCGTTCCTCAATCCGACGACGTGTCAAGCAGCGTTCCTCAATCCGACGACGTGCCAAGCAGCGTGCCTCAATCCGACGACGTGTCGCCTCAACCTCCTCATGACGACGTACCATGCTATGATTAACCCCCGACCCGACCCAGACAGGAATCAAGGTAAGAAAGGTAAGTTTTTTTATTTCGTTAAAATTTATTGTATTATTTTTCTTTTCGGTCTTTGTAATATATGAATGAGTGTAAGAATAAATCAACGCCCGAGTGCATGGAATTAAAGAATAATGTTAGAGATTGTCGAAATGCAGGAGGTGAAACCATGTTTGATTGTGTTAGTGAAGCGGAACAGTTGTATTCAAGAAAAGCGTCCGCATTTGATGACGTGTATCCCTGGCGTAATTTCGATTGGGATTATACACGATTTGTTGATAACAATTATAATGCGCGACAAACAGGAGCTACATCAGAAGGTACAACAAGAGCGCTTTTTAAAAATACCGGTGCTATGATGAAATTGGCCAAGGGATTTATTATTGACCCAAATCCCAGTAAATATTCAGAAGCGGCAGTTTCCGATCTTATTTTGTGCGATCGAGTTCCCGAAAACAATCGTCGCAGTTGTGAGGTTATGAATCGTATTCGCAGAAGTTATTTTAACCAGCCCAAACCAAATGGCAACAATTTTTTTAATAAAAAATTAAATGGTAAAAACAGCAGTAGCTACTTTTATAAATGGGGAACTTGCAGAACATTGGATAATAAAGCGCAATGCGAAAAAAAAAAATTGGAATGGATAGGCGAAAAATGTTATCGACCTCGATATCATTTTCTCAAAAATGAACCCGGATTTGATTTCACTAAATTATCCAACAATGTTTTTACACGGATAGCCAATAAATTGGGAGGTGCGGTTCAAGGCAATTTTCCCTCAGCCATGAACGACATTCTAAGTTTCAATCCGATGCAAATTTCAAAAGTGTACCAACAACAGGCACAAGGAGATTACGAGCCGGAACCGTGTCCATACCCCGATAATGAGGAGCATTTTTTAAATTACACATCTTTTTCTACCAGGGGGACATGGGTAATATTCGTATTATTGGTAATTATGTTATGTATAGTGGGATATGTTTTGTGGAAAAAAAAATAAAGGCAGTTTACACCCGCATTTCCGGTTCAATAAATTCCATTCCAAGGAATTCAAATATATCTTTTTCTTTTTTAAAAGGAATATCAACAATCAGCGCATTGGTCTTCAAGTCAATTAGACCCTTTTCATTCAAACGATACCCCAAACTGGCCGCTTTTTCGCGCATTCGAATATTGAAGGGTCCAGATCCGGTAAAGTACAGTTGCGCAAAAGGAAATTCATTTGGCGGGCAATATATAATATCAATACGACGTGGAACCGAATCCGCTAGAAATAATTTACCATACCCCATATATTTTTTATCACCGAAAGCCAGCGTGTCCACTAAATACCCATTTTCAAGAAGCGTGTTAACAAATGCCCGGAAACAACTCGGATTGTTTTGGGAGTGAGTCGTCAAAACATCGATGTCGCCACTGTCTTTTGCGCCTCGACGATAACTGCCATTAATTGAAATGGTTAAATCTTGTAAACCGGATTGTGTTTTTATGGCAGCCAAATACATTTTTTCATGTTTTTTTATTTCTGCGCGAGGAATGAGTAGGGCATCTGTTTCATAATATTTTAGCCCAATTTTTTGTTTATCATTGAGTAATTCGGTCCGATGTTTTAAATCATCAATGCTTTTGATTCCATGTTTTTCAACCAACTCTTTGGCTTTAACTGGTCCAACTTCGGCTATTTGTTGCAACTCGCGAAAAATATCAATCGTATGTTCGCTTTGGATTAAAATTTCCTGAGTTTTTTCAATTACGCCTTTTTCGAGGAATTCCACAACTTTTAGGTATATTTTCCCACCTTTGGTAAGAGGGATGTCGGACGGTTGCAGAATCTTAGTTGGCATTGCTGCAATTTTGTCAATTGCGGATTTATACGATTTGGCTCTAAATTTATCATTCGGATCCGAACCCAATTTTGCTTGGTCCAATAGCACTTGAAGTTCTAAAATGAGTTCTTTATTCGGTGATGTTGACATTTTATTATATTTACCAGAATGGTATAATATCAATTTTTCTTTTTATAACTGTTTCATAAAAAGAAGGATATTTTTATTCTTTTTTATAATCTATGACCTACTTCGTTTCTTCCATTTTATTTGACAGAATGGAAGGAGGTAAGTAGTTTTTTATTTGATTATAAAGATATATTAAATATATTTTAATATAATTTTATACACCATGAATAGCAAAATAATAAAAACTGCTGCGCTTTTATTTTTGTTTTTCGGCATGTCTGAAGCAGCCAAGATTTGCCGATCCACATCCATCCCATTCCATACCTGGGTTCAAATGGACAATTCTTGCGCGCAAGCGGGAATCTGTGGAATTAGAACACCGTTTACCCAGTGGAACGACATAGGTTATGAAAACGGCAACGGAGGAACCTTAAGAGACGAATCAAAGAATCCGGGAGGCGTTTATAGATGCACGTCATGGTTTGTTGGTGAATTGCAGGGTGGCGTCGCCAGGGCTGCAAATGCTCAGCAGGAACGCTCCGCCATTGCAGCCTTGGTTGGAGCAGGATGGAACACTGCACGATACGGCTTGATAGCCGGAGGACTCACATCCATAACATGTAATCCTTCCACAGGGTCTTGGGCTCCTCGGGATGGAAGAAACAATGTGTGCTGGACGTTTACTTGTGCTTACTCCACTTATCTTTATCGCGCTCTCGGGGTTCGTCCCGCGTCCGAATTTAGTTTGACAAACGTTCCCGAAGTCCCGACAACCTGGACGTGCAAACCCGAACAGTACGGTCGGGGGGATGGATGTCAGTGCAACTGTGGTGCGTTTGATCCAGATTGCAATCCATTTGAGTCTGTGGCGGTTGACTGTCCAAATAGTGATGACATTTGTATTCCCGGATCGCAAAATGTTCCGATTTGTGCATTGCGCCACCAAGTCATGAGCGACCGCAAGTTGCTTCAAATTCAGTCAGGAGTTGCCGTGCATCACCCTCAATTTTTTTTCTCGAATGAAACGGATGTTGACGGTGCACCTTGGGGCAATTACAGCAAGACCTACACTCGCAGTGTTGTTCCGACAACCTGGACCTGCAACCCTCTTTTTTACGGTTCAAAAGACGGATGTGATTGTAATTGCGGCGCATGGGATCCCGATTGTGAAATGACCCAATCTCCTCAAAAAGTGTTCAATTGCGATACAACAAACAACCAAGTGAGCTGCGCCATGTCAAGAAATACCCCATCCGAACCCGTTTGTTTGTACGATCGCATGGCCGCATCTGCCGCGGTTGAAGCAGGATATCCATCTCCATACGGCTCCGATTCGTCCATGTCGACCACCACAATTGTTGCTGCGTCAGTTGGTACAACTCTCGGTGTTGCGGCGATTGTGGGTGTCATCACGTTGTTTATTCAACGCCGGCACAGCATTCCACCTGAAGAAGGAATTGAAATGCAATTGACTGAAAATAGATAATATACATAATGAAATCTTAAAGCTATAAAATGATAAGTTTTAAGATCTTATTTTCTTCCAAAATTGGTAGTATTTCCGTTAAAAGCGCTGATATTGAGGCTCAGTTTTGCGGAGGGTGGTTTGGGAGAATGTTGTTGGCATGCAAAATTGAGACCAACTTTGGCAACAGATGCCAATCTGATAGGACGTTCCGGGATTTGAATCAAAGACATTTTTTTTATATAATATAAAATACATTATTTTTTATATTTATTCAATTTGTTATACGTTGATTTTTTTTGTCTTTTTTGAGAGAACCGGCGCCGAGAATTGGGTCTTCTTATGTTTTGACGACGAGAACGATATTTACCTCCTCCATTTAATTGGTGATTAATTATTGTATTTATTATTTCTTGTTTATCTGGACTGACATAGCTGTTTAATTCTAACATATTATTTCTTTGGATAAAATCGGTAATAACATCTTGTCTATCAATGGGTAGTGTCTTTCTTTCTAAAAAAATACTTAATTGTCCCGCATTAAATCCCAACTGCATTATTTTATTTAATTTCATTTCAAAATTAGATTTTTTATCTACTAAGTTCATCAATTGACAGAAAAAATGATTGGATTTTGGATTAAATTCAGATTTGTCCATGCCGAAATGTGTAATTATATCATTCATTTCACGATAAATTGGTTGTAAACTCATATTGTATTTTAGAACATGACCATCATTCGTTAATGGCATGTCTTTTAATTTATTTGTTGTTTGTTCCAATTGATTCCATATTAGACGTCCATCTACTGCTTCGCCCGAATGTTCTTTTATTTGCACTTCTCTGCCAGCACGAAATGCTTTTTCAAATAATTGTTGAACAGTAGGCATAGTGTGTGTTATATAATATAATAAAAAACTAAAATTATACTCTGTTCAAAATAATATTATAAAAATTGATTAAATCTATAAAAGTATAAAAGTATAAAGTTTTAATTTTTCCATGACGACGCCGCATTTTGAGTGTTCCATTTGTTATTCAGAAGTACCAAACATACTTAAAAAAAAAAATAATTGCTTAGAATGTCCACAATGTCAACATTTATTCTGCTTGGATTGTCAAAAACAATATGCCAAAGCGGAGTGCATTAATTGTCATTTGACGTTCAAGCATCGATTTATTCAAGAATTACTGGGTCAATCATTTATCGATAAAGTTATAAAACCCGCGATAATTGCTGAAATTATGGTTGAACAAAAGCAAGAATTAAAGAATGTGCAACCATTGGTCGAATGGGAACGCGAACTTCGAAAACAAAAAAAAAATACCCGTTTTGGAATTCCAATAACCTTGCCGGAAAGACCCCGTATTGAAACAGCCAAAAACTTAAACAATGTTTTTCCGTGTCCTGATTCGAATTGTAGAGGTTTTATCGAAAATGGCACGTGTGGTGTATGCAGTAATGCGGTATGTACGATGTGTCGAGAACAAAAACATGAAAATCATGTATGCTGCGTTGAAACGCTTCAATCGATAGCCGCGTTGGCACAAGACAGCAAGCCGTGTCCGAAATGTTGCGCCATAATTTATCGAACCGAGGGATGCAACCACATGTTCTGCACAAATTGCAGAACGCATTTTGATTGGGTTTCGGGAAAGATCCTAAAAACGAGCACCAATGGGCATTATTTACACCTGCAACAATTCAGCCAAAATGTAGCTATCCGTGAAATTAGCGAAGATTGTTCAGAAGAGAATGACGGCCGATTTTCAATTTTCCATGATAAAATATCGTTTGAGAATATAGATCAAGATATTTTGCCAATTCATTTGATTCATGCACTCTGGACCGACAGCAACAGCATACGGATGGCGAAAAGAAAATTGTATAACGAACAAACCATACAAGAAAGTACACGAGAAAATTTACAAGAACAACAGGTGCGCTTTCTTTTAAATGACATGTCGGAAGATGTCTGGAGCAAACACGTGTACCAAATCATTCGGAAGAAAAATTTGTCGCTGCTCTATGCGGAGGTATTTAATATATATCTCGAAACAGTTGACACGCTTCAAATGGCGTGCGTTGCTCCGCATCCCGATGTCGCATCCATTATAATGAATTATAAAAAACTGATTGATCTATGCAATGAAAGTTTTCAAAGTATAGCTGATGAATACGGCGGAGCCAGTCATCGATTTCGCGATTATAATGCAAATATGAATGACGCACCATTTACAATTATTTAAAAAAATTTAGTACTAAAAAATATATTAAAATAAATAAGTTCTTATGTCTGAAGTAGTAATAAAATTTAGTAAAAGTGTCCTCAATGATACAACTACTATCAAAAATATATTTGAAATTACAAAAGATGCACGGTATATAATGGTCGATACTAAGAATGAACTATTTTTTTTATCAAGATTAGAGAAGGTTTTAAAAGATTATAATTTATTATATTTTATTGCCGAATTTCCGAATGAGCTTTTTTTATTTGGTGAAATTTTAAATATTGTGATAGATGTCAAAATAAAAATTAACGAGGGTTATTTAAATTACATCCCAATTCAAATAATGGTTATAAGCAACCAGTATAAACAAATAATCTTGCATGTTATAAAAAAATTATCCGAAACGTATGGATTTAGTTTGATTCACTATTCTCTTGAAAATAATGTACTCCGGATTCAATTCCATTCGGATTCAAGACCCATTGAATTTATTTGTAAAAATGGTTGTATTGAAACCGAATTGGAAAATTTATCGTTTACACTTAATAAAATAGCATTTAATTGTCATCGCCTAATAATACATCGATCCGCAATTGAAGCAATACACTCTCGAATAACGGAATTGGCGGGTCATAATGCCTATAATCCAGTTGATGTATACAAAATTTGTTTACGAGATTATCAAATAAAAAATATAAAAAATTCATTAAACGATTTAATTGCGCATCCTCAAGTACAGTACTATTTAAAGAATAGATACAAACAGTTTTCCATTCTTTCGAATGGAACATTATCTTCATTTCAGCAATTCATTGAATCAGCCTTTTCATAAATAGGTCGCGGCTTGATTGAGACTATTATTAAAAAACAATACAAAAACAATATTCAAAAGCTGATATACCAGGTTCATATTCCCAAATTTCAAAGCATTTCATATTCAAATACACCCATCATCAGTAAAATGGGTGGCAGAAGACGAAAGTCGAAAACGATGCGCGATCGATTTAAATCTAAACCGAAATATAGGGCCTTATCAAAAAAAAGTAATTTTTTATTTTGATACGTAATTACCCTAATTTATTTCTTTCAACTGGTTGGTCATTTTTCCAAAGTCCGTCATAAATGACCTGAGAAGCGCCGTTCATGCATTTTCGCAACATTTGCCCCGGACCGTTCATTTGATCGTCTACCCACACGCCGTGATACTCGTTCCATTTTGCCAAGTGCGCATTTTCGGGATTGGAATGTCCATGCGCACTGTAAACAAACGCAAGAGTTGATAGAACCCCCTTGCCATGTTTTTTTCCGTCCTTGATCTCGCCAATATAGCAGCTTCCGTTGTCATATGTCAAAATACCTTGCTTGGACATTGTTTCGCGAACTAATCTCATTAAAAAAAAACATATGAATCAATTTTTTTTTATTTATTATTGAGCAAAATTCATGGTCCAAAGCGACGCGTTTTCGATAAATTTTTGTCGATTTGTCTTATATTCATTGGCAATCTCTGATACAAGGGGATCATCAGGATTTGGATCATTTAAAAGACTGCAAATGCTAAGAAGCACTTTGCTAATTGTGAGTGCAGGACTCCATTCGGTTTTAAGTATGTCTAGACATATTTGACCAGCTGAGTTAATATTAGGATGATATATTTTGGTTTGAAAATTTATTTTGGGTGATTTAAATGGGTATTCTGGTGAAAAATGAATACTTAAATTAAAAACTCCTCCGTGATAGGGGGTTCCTTCTGGTCCAATTATAGTTGCCTTCCAATTAAAAATATCCTGGTCAACAATTCCAGCACTGCAATTAGCCGGTGGGTCATTTATCATATCCTGCATTTCTTTGTGTAGTCTTTTTATAGCCATATTTTTAATATATTCATATTTAAAATCTTATTTTTAAATATATTATATATGGAAACACAACTTTACAAATCCGTACAGGTGTTTGTTGAAAATTTCCCTAAATTGTTAAAAAATACAGATGATCTTCTATTTTTATTAAGTTTGGCCTTTTTTCAAGAAATTTTGGCAGGTAAATTTAACGCAAGCGACGTTGAATTATTTTTAATATGTCTTTCAGTTAATTTTGAAACAGACATTTTATATAATTCCATAGTGGGAACTATGAAATTACTAAGTGATACTGATAAAAGCGACATTTTTATTAATGTTATGCAAAAAATGAATGACGACGGTGAACAAAAGATAAAAATAAATGATTTGAGGGAAAATCTTAAAAATGAATGGGATAATTTTGAAAACGGTAAAACGCTTACATCGATGAAAAAATTAATTGAAGAGTATTCGTCAGAAATTGGTTTGATTGATAAAGATAACTATAAATCTAAGAAGGATACAAGCGATGAAGAAGAAGAAGAAGTTGCCGAGGATGAAGACGAATCCACCCACGGATCAAATGATGATGAAGATGCAAAATCGGAGAATGATTACGAATCAAACCTGTTTGATGAACCCGAATCTGAAAATGAAGAAAACGCATCTCAAAACAATGACGAAACACCTGAAAAAAATGAAGAAAGCGACGACCATGTAAATGATTTTGAATCAACCCTTTTTGATGAACCCGAATCTGAAAATGCATCTCAAAGTGATGACGGATTATCACAGGAAAACGAATCGCCTGAAAACAAAACAAAAGATGATGAACCCAATGATTTTGAATCAACCCTTTTTGATGAACCCGAATCTGAAAATGAAGAAGACGCCTCAAATGCTTCTCAAAGTGATGAAAACGAAAATGTAAAATCATCTGAAAAAAATGAAGAAAGCGACGACCGTGTAAATGATTTTGAATCAACCCTTTTTGATGAACCCGAATCTGAAAATGCATCTCAAAGTGATGACGGATTATCACAGGAAAACGAATCGCCTGAAAACAAAACAAAAGACGATGAATCACCCAATGATTATGAATCAACCCTTTTTGATGAACCTGACGCATCTCAAAGTGATGAAGGATTATCACAGGAAAACGACTCGAAAGAAAATGAAAAAAAAGATGATGAATCACCCAATGATTATGAATCAACCCTTTTTGATGAACCTGACGCATCTCAAAGTGATGAAGGATTATCACAGGAAAACGAAACAAAAGCTGAAAATAAAGAAGCATCCGATGATTCCGAAAAAAAAGAGGTAGTAAATGAAGTAAAAAATACTGGTAAAAAATCCAAAAAAAAACAAAATAATAAAGAGAAAAAATCAAAAAAAGGCGGTTTTAAAAAATTTTTATAAAAAAAAACCTGTAAATAATATTAGAATATAACACAGTTCGACTTACCTTTTTTGTCGATCATCTGCCTCGCCTCTTCACATAACCTTGGACATCAACGCATCAATCATTTTTTGCTGATTACTTACAATCTCAGCAAGATTTGTTTCCTCATGTCTTCGCTCATGACGGTCATCATGGCGTTCTTGGCGGCGGTCATCATGGCGGTCTTGGCGACGGTCATCATGGCGTTCATTGCGGCGGTGATCAGGACGCTCATCGCGGTAATCATGACGCTGCTCATGGCGGTGATCGGGGCGGCGGTGATGATGATCCACATCAAAATGATGGCGGCGTCGATCGTCGTCAAAATCTCTGTCGCGTTCATGCTCATGATGTTGTTGTTCGGGACGCTCGTTTCTCCACAAAAGGGATCTTCCACCATCAATCACTCGAACCTTTTTCATTCCATTCGCAAGTGCATACAAGACCTTGCTGAAATTGGGGTGTTGCTGGTCGCGTGGAGCCCAGCTGTGAAAGGTGTCTTCAAAAAGCTGCTGAAGGTCTCGGCGATTGTTCACACCAGTGATGACGTTTTTGTACCTGTAGTAAAATGTTTTTGCCTGATCCAGAAAATGGTCTTCAATGCGGGGGGGTTGGGGTTGGGGTTTTTCATCCTGCTGCTTTGGTTGTTGGTGTTGGTCAAACGATGGATGGTTGTGTTCAATCTTTTCGTCGCCCCAGTTATTTTTGGATTCGGGTGTAAAATTCTGTGCCTGGGCCATTTCGATTCTCTTGATGTATCTCTAATTGCTATAAAAAAATAATACGAAATCAAATTTTTTTAAAGCAATAAATAATCGTCAATATTTAAAGAAAAAAATATCAAATAAGTATGTGAAGTTAGTTAGTTAATGTCTACAATTAATGAGATTATTTTTGAAGCACTTATTCAAAACGGACTTTTTGAAATTACACATAAACCACCTCAGAAAAAAACGATTGGGAAAAGATTATTTGTTTTGAATCCGAAATTCGCGTTTTTTGTAGGTTGTTTTTTTTTAATGTTTCGGTATTATAGAAAAAATATAAATTTCTTTCGTCAATATTTAATAATGTTAAAACAAAAATATCAACCAATCTATTATAAAATTGTGCACCAACCCTTGCTGCAATTGGTGGATTTTGTTGGTTTTGATTCCTCATTTTTTTCAAGCTGAATTTCTTTTAATTCAACCACCTTTTCTGAATTGGATTCGGGTGTTTGTTTTTCAGAAACAACATCCGACGTTTCTACAATTTCGGTTTTTGGCGGGGAATCATCGGTGGTTTTAGACGTTTCCGCATCCGGGGTTGGGGTTGGTGTTTGTAAAATTGGAGCTTCTTCTTCAAGTGCGATTGGTTTTGTATCGGATTCCGTTTGTACAGAATCGTCGGTGGTGTTGGTTGTAGTTTGATCCATTTCAACATCCGGGACTGAGTTTGGTTCATCCACCCCTTCCGATATGGGTCGACTAACTTTCGACAAACTTTTCTTTTTATTTTTTCCCATAACAAATTATATACTTTATATAATCATTTTTTTGTTTATATTAAGAATGTAATTTTAATTTTGGTTAGATAAATAGATAAATACTAATTTATACTAGGATATAATTCATATAAAATGCGATAGCTTCTTCTTCTCCCTTTATGAATCCTTCATCGATGACTTCTCTTCTAAAATCAATAATATTAAAACTGCATGGATTGGCAATTGTTATAATATCACCATTTTTCAGGAGCTCATCCGTTTTGATAACATTTTCATTTATAGTTGTTTTCATTTTTCGGTACAAATTAAACATATAATAATCATTTTTTTCGTAATATCCAAGGACTAAACGCATTTGATTCTGCGGCGGGTCGCCGCTTAAATAATCGATTGGATACACTTGATCGAGACCGCCATCGCTATAATAACAATCCCCAATTTTGGAATAGGGACTAATGACGGGTGGGCTTGCGCTAGCAATTACAAAATCCCAAATGTTTGGATTCGTTCCATCAATATATTCATGACAATTTTTATCAGAATTATGCACCACACAATTGTATTTGCTTAATTCGTCATTTTTTACAAAATCCTTATAAATATCTATTATTTTACGCAATCCATTGCTGTCATACAGACTCCCCTTTGTCCACAGGTCATAATTCGAACTGTGGCTATCAAAAATATCACCACGTTCTTCAATCGAAAACCAAATGTTCTTCAATAGTTCAGGATCTTCGAACAATAAACCTAATCCATTTAGAGCTCCTACACTGATTCCATCAATGCGATCAATTTCAATATATTTGCTGCAGTCGGTCATTAATCGGTAGATAAAACCAGCTTGAAAGGCGCCATTTACGCCACCACCTGGTAAAATAAAATGGATGTGTTTTTTTTCACAAATTTCATTTTCATGTTTTGACATATAATTATATATTAAATTATATATTCCCAAATAGAAAAAATACAAAATCCTATTTTATAAAGTTTACATAATTTTATAAAATCGAATTAATTTTTTGCCAATTTCCAGGCACAAACACCTTTGGCATTGGCAACGGAGGTATATAATTTTCCATCATTACCCTGCATAGTCATTCCGCAACAATCCGCAGCAGAATAGGGTGGACTGGGTCTTTCTAAATATTTCTTTTGAGTTTGCTTAACACATCCGGTCGCGGCTGCGGCGGCAACGGGCGCAGCAACTTTAACCGGAGATTGCTTCTTTGATACTTTTTTTACAGGAGAGGGAGTTTTTTGTTTAACTAAAACTTCGCGGGCAACTTCATTCCATTCTTCGTCTTCTTCTTCAGGGCCTAACGCGCGTCTTTTTAAGTCAGCTAAATCATCCGCATCAACTAACTCATCAAAATAACTTCCTTCAATGTTTATTTGAGGGTCGCTGATATTTGAACCAATCAAATAGGTATCGGAAAAATTACAGTTTTGCGTATTAATCGGAAATTGTGCCCCTTTAAAATTACAGCCATTAAAGTAATTATAACAACCATTGCCATTTTCGACACATTTCGGTCTAAAATCATCATTGCCTAATTCGGTGCTTGGATCAAATATCACCTCCTCAAAATTACATAAACGAAATGTACATTCATTTATTTGATTATTGGTAAATTGACAACGAGTAAAATTAGCGTTCTTTGCAGAAACATCCCTAAAAAGGCAATTATTAAATGAAGCACCCCTAAAATCAGCATAATTGAATTGTGTTCTATCAAATTCGACACTTCGCATACTCACCCCCGCGAAAATAGTGGGGACGGGTTTGGTTCCGTTGTCATGACTACTACCACATTCGCATCCAACAATCGCCGTGTGTAGAAATCGAGCACCCGTAAAATCAGCACCATCAAGTTGCGACATGGCCAGTCGTGCATTAGTGAGATTAGCACCCCTAAAATTGGCACCCCTTAAATCGCATTCCACAAATACAGCATGCGATAAATCCAAACCAACGAAACTTCCATTTGTTAAATCCAAATTACGGCATTTCTTATCTTTTGGTATCGTTTTTGGTGAAACGGGAGAAGAAGGACTTTGGGAAACAACCGCCGCCGCAACCGGACTTACGTTAGCTGCAACAACGGCTGCTGCCTTCTTTGTGGAACGACTCTTACGGCATTTACCCGTTTTGTCATTCCAAGCGCAATCGGCACTAGCAGCGCAGGAAGCAGCATCTAATCCTGGACAACCCACGCGAACCTTTGGTGCGGCAGCTACCTTTCTAACGGAGCGCTTGCGGCACTTACTGGTTTTCTCGTTCCAAGCGCAATCAGCGTTTGAAGCGCAGGAAGCAGCATCTAATCCAGGACAACGAACACTCATCTTTGGTGCGGCGGCTGCTACCTTTTTTCTAACGGAGCGCTTGCGGCACTTACTGGTTTTCTCGTTCCAAGCGCAATCGACGTTTGAAGCGCAGGTAGCAGCATCTAATCCTGGACAACCTACCCTAACCCCAGCAGCAGCGGTGGCTTTCCTAACCGATCGCTTACGGCATTTGAGACTTTTATTGTCCCACCTGCAGCCACTATCACCCTGACAGTCATCACTGGATTTTAAAGACGGGCAATTTGAACGCGGGCCTAGACCGCCTCTAAATCTTCTAGAAACCATATTTTTGTATATAGTATAGTAAGAATATTTAAAAATTCATAACTTTAATTTACAAATTTCATCTTTTAATTCATCAATTGTTCCATTATTTTGAATAACAATATCTTTTTCTAATTGATCATAATAACTTTCACTGCTATGCGAATGGCTTGCCAATGGATTGTTGTTGCGACAAATATAAATGGTTATACACTTATGTCCGTTTTCATTACAAAACGTCTTAATACATTTCTGTTCGTTTGGAAAGCGCAAATCGGTTATAAACGAAATATGTTCCCGATTTAAATCGGTTGAAGATTTTAAAGCCTGGTCGATCTTGCTTATAATTGTTTTGGCAAATATATCCTGTCCCAACTGTTTTCTTAGAATGTCCGTTCCAATTTTCTGGAGCAGTGTTCTTATAATTAATGGGTGTGATTCATTTTCTGAAAAAATTACATGTTCGGGTCTTTCAATTTCTTTGTATTCCAGATTATCCATGGCTTCAACGGAATATTTTTCGTTTAAAAACAATTTGCATAAGTCAACGACGATTTCTTTTAATGGTTTTCCAAATGTGTAATTTGAAACATCAAACCGTTGGTTATCTATGTGTTGTTTTAAAATATGATAACAAGTGTCTTTACCTGATCCCGCAGAACCACAAAAGAGTACGACTGTATGTTGCCTCGACATTTTAATTTATTTAGAATCATAAATTGTTTTTAAATAAAGAAAAAATCAATTTTTCAAAAAACACGGCGCTTAAAAATACTCGCTTTCAAGGGGTAGTTCTTTAAGCTGCTGCTCTTCATTAAACTCTTTTTCAAATTCGTCAATGTCGCCATTGATGGCGTTTATATTTTTGCATTTCTTCATAATGCGATACGCCAAACCCAGTGTTTTTTTCTTTTTTCCAATTAAATTGGAAGAGGTATTGTCTTCATCTATTTCAGGCTCTTCGATTTCGTCATCTTCATCAATAATTTCATTCAAATCTTCGTCGCCACCGCCGCAACGAACGTCTTCTGAAATTTTTTCAAGGGAAATAATCTCTTCGTCCTCAATAAAATTATCATCCAAATCGGTTATGAACGGTGAATAATCATTGCAAATCATAACCTCAAATTTAGAGTTTCTATCGAAATTTTTATTGTCCAGGGATATTTTATTTTGTTTCATTTTGCTTTCAATTTCTTGAATGTGTTTTTTATTTTCTTCAATAAATTCAATAAATGCCTTTATTTCAACAATACAATTTTCGTTCAAACCGTTTAAATCAATAAAAATACCATTGTTATTTTGAGAATAAATTATTTGATTTTTCAATAAAATTTTAAATATTTCAATGCTTTCATTTTTATCAAGTTTTTCAATTTTGCTCTTAATTTTTTCAAGTTCAGAATTCATAAGGCATAAATATATACCTGTATTAATTAATTATTTTCTATATTCATTTATAAAAAACAATAAATTAAATAAAAATTAAATCGATGTGTTGAATGTAAAATTGTTTTCAGCACAATACATATCTAGTTTAAGTGCTTTGTTATAATCATCCTGGTAATTGGTCTCGATAAATTCGTTATCTTCGGAAATGGTTGCCAATGAAGACAAGTATTTTTTCTCATCAAATAGCACGTCCACAAACCCGGTTCCACTGGGAACTTCCTGACCAAACATAATATTACTTGATACACCCGTCATCTTATCCAGCTCACTGAAAATAGCGGCTTGAGCGAGCATGTCCGTGGTCTCCTCGAATGACGATTTGGGCAAGGGTCCACGATCGGATTTGTTGATTCCGTGTCGATCAATGGACATGATTGTTCCACGATTTACCATCGTATCTGCCAGAAGAGCGGTGTGTCGAAAATTGATGTAAGTTCCATCGGATCCAATTAAATCGGTAATCTCACTAAGAATTACCTCGCGCGCGGCTTCAATGCCCAGCGTTTCATAAATTTCATAAATGTTATTGGTATAGGTGCGACTGGCATCCACATGCGGGTGGCTGAACATGTCTAATAAATTGCTGCCGTCCGTGTATAAAATCCAAGTGGACTTGGTCGCGTAATCCTCCGATTTATCACCCAATTTATATAAAATATTGTCCGTTTTTTCCATGGAGGCGCTATTAATTCCGCGCACGCCTTTTACAACAATATCATTGAGCACGGTTTTTTCAAGGTTCTTAATTGTTATAATCATGTCTTCGCTTTTTTCTTCCGTTAAATCCATCTTCAAATGAAAGCGGAATACCAACTTATTGGAATTATCATCGCTGTAAACGAAATTGATATCGTTTGAGTCATTCGCGAATTTACTTTGAATAGCAAAATAAATGTCCGACATTCGAATATCTTTATCAAACATCTTGGATTTGTCAAATTCAAGACGCAAAATCCAGGGTTCCCGTTCTCCGCCCGTATACGCGCTTTCGATATCTTGAAAATACTCATAAATTTCAAGAAGTTCTCTGTCTTCATCAATCATGGTAGAATGTGCGGTGGTTTTAGGATCAAAGTAAATGCGACTGCTTTGGCAAATGTCTTTAATGGTTGTAATTTCAATGGTGTTTAGAACCGATTTGGCGCGTTCCTTCTCAAAACTGAAGCTGTCTTCCAAATAAACCGTCATTTGAGGACTTTTAATATTTTTGCTCACGGAAATGATTTCTTTCAAACGAGGCAGACCTCTTGTCACGGCCGATTTAGCACTGATACCCGCAAAATGAAACGTGTTCAGAGTCATTTGTGTGGTGGGTTGACCAATGGACTGTGCCGCAATTACCCCTACCAATTGTCCAGGAGTTGCGAATGCCTCCATGTAGCGGTATTCAATTTGTTCGACAACATAATCAAGCGCGCTGCGGGTTAGTTTGAATTTCATCATTAAATATTTTGGCGATAAAATGGATGTAATTAAGATATGATAATTTGTATTTGCTGGATTGGTTTCTTTTACAACAAGGCGACTGATCAAATAATCAATCTTATCCAGGGCATATGTAGGATCAAAATCACACAAATAATCTTTCGATTGTTTAAATTTGGCTTCGGCATTTTCTAAAATTCGGCGAATATTAACTGGATGAAATATGTCGTCTTTCTTAATGAATTTGAATACCTTTTCAATCATGTATCTTCGGTCAGCCAAGATTTTTTGATAGTGAGACAACATTCGACTATAAAATGCCTTGCGCGTGTCTGCATTGTACGAATTGAATTTTTTGATTTCGGTCGGATTCAAATACTTAATCCAGTTCTCGTTAGGGGAAATCAAATAATACGTCTGCAGGTCCTGAATATTCATGCTGATACTGGGAATTCTTTGTTTTTCAACCTTTTCTGGATTGAAGCCGTCCTCGCCATAAAGGAATTGCACAATATTGCCAGTATCTCCCCGAATGGTTTGATCCTGACAAACCTTTAAATCTTCCATGGCCTTGATCATTCGACGCTGAATATAGCCTGACTCGGAAGTTTTGATGGCAGTATCGATAATACCTTCACGACCACCCATTGAATGGAAGAAGAATTCTTGTGGATTAAGTCCTTGCAAAAAACTGTTTTCAACAAAGCCGCGTGCCAGAGGTCCATCGTCAAACTTATTAAAATGGGGCAACGTTCTGTTGCTGAAACCGTATGGGCAGCGTTTGCCATCAACATTCTGCTGTCCAACGCAAGCAGTAATTTGTGCAATATTTACTTTGGTTCCTTTCGATCCCGATTCCACCATGTTCACCATGCGGTTGGTCTTCAGCTGGAGCTTGGCTACTTCAATACCAGTGGCTTGAATGGCTTCGTTCAATGCGCCGTTGACCTTAATTTCAAACTCGGTTGCATTTGATTTACCGGTATCGTTTTGAAAGGTTCCATCGTGAATGCTCTGAACAATAGATGCAACCTTGTTTTTCTTATCGGCAATAATTCCTGTAATTTTTTTTTGCGCGTCCTCGTTAATTATCAAATCACTGATACCAACGCTAAACCCGCTGATCAACATCCAGTTCGTGATTAGAGCCATAACGTTGTCTATAAACTCCTTTGCAGCCTTAGGGCCATACTCATTGAAAATAACGTGAATTACACCTTGTTCGTTCGCTCCAAGCAAACTCTTGTCAAACACGCCGCTTTCAATATGCCCCTGAACAATTTTCACTAAATTTTGTTTCTTTTGTATATGCGATTCATTTAAATCATTGTACGCATTGTTCGATTTCACAAGATTAATTTCCGGTAAAACCGTGGACAGAATGGTTCGTCCGCTCCATAAATCCTGGCTGGTATTGTACTTGTAGACCGGGAATCCAGCTGGCAAATCGGCTTCAACCGTTCCCGCCTTAACGTCGGGTTCGGGTAGCACACCATTGAACCGCTTGTTCCATGCCAGCAAATCCATAACTTGCGACCGCGTTAAATAATTGTCGTACATAGTAAAGCGGTAAGCACCCACAAGGGTGTCCTGAACAATTGAAATAATGGGCCTATTTTCAGCCGGTGTGATAATTTGGGTGGGAACACTGGCCAGCGCTTCCAGCTCAATACGGGTTTGTTCCGATTGAGGGACGTGCATGTTCATTTCATCACCATCAAAATCGGCGTTGTAGGGAGTAGTTGTGTTGGGATTCATACGAAACGTATTATAAGGCATAACCCTAACGCGATGCGCCATCATGGACATCCTGTGAAGCGAGGGTTGACGATTGAACAAAATAATGTCGCCATTCACCAGGTGCCGATTCACGATGTCGCCTTCGACCAAAGTAATGCTGGTTCTAACAATATGTTTCAAACTAATAACTTGTTTGTCGCTAATGCGTTTATAACTCTTGGCACCGGGATATTCGTCTGGGCCGTTAACAATCATCTCCGAAAGCCATTTTTTATTATACTTTGTGACAATTTCCGGAAAGGTCAGATTTTTTGCAATTTTAATGGGAACGCCCAATTCATCAATTTCCAAATTTGGATCAGGAGAAATAACACTGCGCGCAGAAAAATCCACACGTTTTCCCATTAAATTTCCACGAACACGGCCTTCCTTTGATTTCAGCCGGTCTTTGATGGATTTAAGCGGCCTTCCAGAACGCTGCACTGCCTGAGGAACACCTGGTAAATTATTATCAATAAGAGTATTCACATGATATTGGAGCAACTGCGACCATTCATCGATTATATTTTTGGGCGCATTGGCTTCTATTTTTTGTTTTAATGCACGATTCGTTTTCACAATGTCGCACAATTTGTGTGTGAGATCATCCTCCATTCGGGTGTTGGAATCGTTGCGAACACTGGGTCTAACACTGGGGGGAGGAACCGGTAGCACGGTGCAAATCAACCAGTCGGGACAGCACCACATTTTATTAAACCCCATTAATTCCGCCTCGTCCGTGCTAATTTGTTTGAAAATGCGATACACTTGATCGGCAGTCCAAATAAGACGCTGTTTTTCTGTGTTTTTTTTGAATTCCAGAATAACACGCCCAATACCGTTGGTATCACGCTTAATAGTGGAGGGCTGAATTGCACCACATCCACAGGGCTCTTTGTCTCCACCACAGGTGTATTTTTCACCGCAACGCTTCACCTTGGAACTTAACCAATACAGATAAATGAATCGCTGTTTGGGACCGCGTTTCAATAAATTACGCTTGACATGGCTGTCCTCTAAATTAACCAAAGGCTTGGCGCATCGATAGCAAACCATTTGAATGGTTTTCATAATAATGTTCATAAATTGAACATGAAATACCGGGGTTGCCAATCGAATATGACCTAAATGCCCCGGACATAAATTACTCTTCTGTCCACAACTGAGACAGAGCATACCCGGGTCCAAAACACCCATACGACGATCAAATAGACCGCCAACTTTGGGCATATCACCGTCATATGTTTCCTGTGTTATTATTTCAGCTACACTGCGCCGTTCTATTTCCTCGGGACTAAGCACCGAAAATTGTACGCCAACAACTGTTCCAATATCAGATGTTCCATAGTCAAGTTCTTTATAATAGGACATAGTTATATATATTTAATTGTTATATTTTTAAATCATTTTCGAATCAATTTTTTTCATAAACTTTAAGCATATTTTTACTGGAATATTTATTTTCAGTAAAAATTTTTAATTAATCAAACGTTTTTAATTTTGTGCTTTACCAAAATGTTCATTATCTAAATGACTTCGATAATAAATCTCGTCGTCTTTAAAAAAAATAAGGTCATTATTTATAATTTTTACACTGTTTCGGGTTTTATCGTTGTTCCATATTTTGATGATTGCATTATATTTCTTCGCAACAATGCTTATCCCATTAATGGTTTCCGACTCTGAATCGATCACCAATTTATCCATAATTGCGTAAGTAAACAGGTCCCATACGCTCTTATCCACTAATTCTTTTGAAACTTTAATATTAATGCAACCGCCATGCCGATTTTGATCATCTTCCCACATTGGACTGATTCCATTTTTCATAAAAAAATAGAAACCGTTTAAAAATTGGGGTAAATAAATAAAACTATTTTTAAAGCGGACAAAATCCGAAACGGTTCTTATTTCTGCTAATTTTATATAACTGTCTTTATCCCACTTCGATTCATCTTGTTTATGATACCAAATTGTCCAAAAATTTTTTAATTTAATATCAATTTGGAAATTGACCATAAAAAATCCTTGAATGGTATATATTGATATATGTACACATTTTTTTATATAATTCTAATATTAATTATCGCTTTTGTTGTTATGGGTTTTGTTAAATCAAACACGAATCAAAAGGAATATTTCTTTCAAAAAACAGTCGAACTTACTGATTTGGCCATCGATCCGATTCGATTTAAAATAAATGAAAACAGTGATAAACAAACTAATTTTTTTAATGCTTTGAATTTGGTTATACCTCTTAATAAAAATAATAAAAACTTTGAAATATTTATTGATAATGCGTACAACATTTTACCTGAATATTTAAATGGAAATTCACAATTACGCTTGATTGTTCCGTTATATCAAGAATATTTAACCATTATATGCGATTTTGCGAATAACATTCTTACGTATCAAGACATGCTTGCAGACTGTTCCAAACGTGATTTTTTTATTGTAAGCGACAATAACAACCAACAAAACCTAACAAACATGTTAAATATTATTAAAATACTGTTTCCACAAAAAAAATATAGTTTTTATTACCTTTCTAAATTCCCAACAAAAATAAACCAAAAAGCCTTTTACTGCTCATTTTGTACGGAACACTCCGATAATTTAATTACGTTATCGAAAAAAAATAATTTTTTTATTATTGAGTTTCCAGAAAATCATCCAAATTATCGTAATTTAAGTATTAATTATCAAAATATTTATATTTCAAAATATGATATTAGTTTTCACGGAAGCAATAATATAAAACGAGTTATTAAATCATTCCGAAATTCGGTTAATTTATGGACCTACAATAAAGTTCCGCGATTTAAAATATATGCTTTAATTAAAACCTTGTTTGAGAATTTAGATTTTATAAAAAAAAATATTAAGAATTCAACCATAAAATACGTGTTTGAAATTACTGCTGAAAAGATGATTATTCTCACCATTGTTCCATTGCACTCTGCCGTGGAACAATACTACCGCGAGCTATACATTTTTACCAATAACGAAGATCCCCTGTGCATCAACAATACCGTTTCGGCACTTCCCTGCAATCCGTCAGTTATTTTTGATAATAGATACCGGCTTTTAAATCTTTATGGAACTTAAATAAGTTTATTTATTTGAGAAATTAAAAATATTTAAGTAGAAAATCAAAAATAAAAAATGGCTTGTTAATAATATAGAATATTTTTATCCAATGGATCATAAAAATGAAGAATGGAGCGTTATTCAGGAAAATAGTTTAATGTTAAACAATTTGATGAAATTGATTTTAAAAATTGAGCGCCAGCAAGAACGCGATGCTGAACGAATGGATGAATTGCAAAAAACCGTTCAAGATATACAGCAAAAAATGATTACACAAGACCACCGGGTAGAAATCGATCGAATGAAGATTGAAATCGAAAATAGCAATAAAACACTGATGGAAAATCGTGAAATTTTTACCAAAGTTATGGATAATTTTATAAAATATGAAAACAACGAAATTAAGCCGCGATTGGATCAAATAACCTGCGTTGGAAATGCATTAATTCTACCCAGTTTTGAAAAAACAATTGAACAAAATCGGCTTTGGCGATTATATTCAAATAATTTTCGACAGAATTCTGCCGCAAATACTTCTAATTTGGCAACGCAAATGACTTTATTGTAGTTTTTTTATTTTTGACGTATATAATATATGTTAGACACGGTTCTGGAAAATCGAACGGGACAAATCATAATCAGCGTCATATTAGGACTGGGATTTGCCATTATTTTTAGTAGGGCATGCATTGGTAGAAATTGTATTGTCAGACGGGGTCCCAACCCGTCTGTAATTGATAGCAAAATTTATCAGTTTGACAAAAGTTGCTACACCTTTGAACCGTCCGTTGTTAGTTGCGAGCAAAAAAATAAAAATATAAAAGTTGATAATTGAAAGAAATTATACTTCCATGGTTTCTTCCAATTTATTCACGACCGCAGCCGCCAATTGCTGTTTTTTTTTGTGGTATGTTTTATTCTCCGCTTTGTCAAAAACAATGTTGTATTTTTGAATAGCGCCCATAGGAAAAAGATGTTCTTTGTATTGATTCAATTTTTTAAAGCATTTGCTGATTGTCACTTCGCTGATTTTTGTAGCAACGTGCACGCTAACTTTGCTGATTCGCATGTTTAGAACGCTGGCAACCAGGAAAATTGCACCAGCGGCAATCGATGGCGGGGTGTTATCATCAAATATGTCCTGCCGCATGGCTTCAAATACTACAAACTGACAAATGTGCTTGATGTCCAAGTCAATATTCAAATTACTGCAGAAACGGTCAATATAATCGAACGGATTGGTGCTATTAATGTGGGTCATTGTAAATTTGGATTGTTGGTACATAATGTCCTCGTATTTTTTTTTGCCTTTGGTCATTTCACTGACATTTATTCCAAAAATTTCCGCGATTTCTTTCATAGACCGAGGCACGTTATTTTTTTTACAAGAAAAATACACACAATTTGCCACGATGCCTTTTCGATTACTTCCGCGGCTGATTTTTTGCTCGCTCACCATCTTATAATTGCACTTGGCATCTTCTATAATTATACCGGGAATGTTGGCCATCAAACACCGGTTTTGAATAAACGTGAACGTGTTCCACAAGCTGCGTTCCTTGTACGGCATAATGTTATACTGGTGATACTGTCGCAACTTACTAAAATCGCCTCCTTTCGAACCAATGATGCTGCCCAAACTGCTTTCAGGAAGCAGTGCGTTCGTGGGCATGCCAACACGATTGGGGTCAGACCCCTTACTGTCGTTATCACCATAATAGCGCCATTCTTGTTCCATATTTAATTTAATGTCCTGCTTGACACCGCAAAATCGGCACTCAAAACAGCCCTCTTCAATAACAAGTGCATCCTCGTTGCCGCAATGCGGGCAAAATGTTTCGTCATAAATGTCGATTTCAATGAGTTCGTCATCCGCCTCCTCAACGTGTTTTGAATTTTTAAAATTTAATAATAACTGATTCAGTTCGCCCTTATTTAAATGTAATGCTGCCGCCGCCATTTTTCTTTATATCATTTTGGGTTCTTATCTTTATATCAATTTTTATTTCATCATGGACCGTTGAAATAAATGGATTATTTCCAAAATTGGATGGCGTTCATGACCCGATCCGTTGACGGAATGGCGTCTTTGATCGTTCCCAGTAGTGGAATGTCGCTAACATCAAACGGAAAAAAATTGGAATTGGCGGCAGCGGGTGTGCTCCGGGTGCTTGCGGAATAAAGTTCGGCATCGATCAGTTCTTCGCGCTGCTTATTCCAATCCACTGTTGGGTTTTGTTTATTGGGATACAACACCGTTTCGATTCGGGCAACAATTTCTTTTAATGTTTCTGCGCTGTTATCGACCATTGATAAATGACAAAAAAATTCATATTCCAGTGCATTTTGTTCCGGACTTCGTTCTACCCAGAACCGATTATCCCGATTGCGAATATAAATGCTGCACATTACCTCTCGCCAATAAAAGTTGACTATGAAAATACCCTTTTGCGTAGCGTGCTTTCGAACTATAAAATTGTAATCTCGCAGTAAGGTTTTTACCAGATTTTTTCCAATGTTTTTATGATACCATCCGAACGGTTCTTGCGTTCCGGGATCAATTAAGCTGTCAATTGTTCGACGCATTACCACGCTGAAATCGCCGAAAAAATCCAGCCACTCTTGAAATTCAAAAGCGCTGATGTATTTGTCATTATCGTCATTTATTATTTTTTTTAAAAAATCAATTTCGGTTGCAACCAATTTGGTTTGTAGACGCACCGCGCTAAAAAATAAATTTGTTTGAATAAAAAGGTTTTCACTTCCAAAATTATTTTCCCAGAATTCGCGTGCCTTTGTTTCAGTGATTATATTTCCAATATCCATTTTACTGCTTGCATCCAGCTCGCGCTTGATGTCCAATAAAAATTTCACGTCTTCAACACTCCTGCTTATATCTTCCGCTAAACGATTGATACCGCGCACGTAAAATATTTTTTGTAGAAAGCCTTTATTCCCAACATTTTCTATTTTATTCCGCATTTTGTGCAGTTTTTTCGAAATGTCCTGAATGTAATTCACAATCGCGTCATTATCGGCAATTCGTTTTCCCCGAGTGAGGTGATCTTTAAGCGTTATAAGCAAACAAATTTTATTCATGAATCGTTGGTTAATTAGTCGCAAATTCTTATATAGAAGGGCTGTTTCATAAAGCGACTTAATTATTTCAAGACTGGCCGCCAATGCCTCACCACCAATTTCCATACATATATGATATTGGAATATGATATTTTTCGTTCCAATATCATTATATTAATATTTTCATGTTTCAAAAGGCGCCTCATCAAATGGAAAAGCAAGTATATTTAAAGATAATATTATGAAAATAATTATAAATAGCCTATCCATCCATATCCAAATGGATTACGAAACATTTATCAAAGAAACAGTTCATAATGATTGTTTTAAAATAATTAATGTTGAGGGGGACAATAAATGTTTTTATCATGCCATTTTAAATAACATGCTGCATTGTTCAAACGTAGACCAAATAAAAAATCCAGTGGATTTTATCAAGCGCAAAAGCTTTCGGGTAAGAAACAATATAGAAGATTTTCCGTTTGTATCGAACCAATTTTGCGAGAGTGCTCGAATGGGATTAGAGGCGCGCACCGTGGCGTGGCTTAATAGTCATCGAAACGACATTTACCCCGAATTGGGTCTTAGAATAAGCGAATTGATAGAAATGACCCATGAAATTCCATTTGAGCATTACATTCGACGCGATTTTGAGGAGTACCCTATTTGGGGTGGTTTACCGGAACAGGTCGCGATTGCCAATTTGTACCAAGTTCCCATTAGCATATATCGACCCGTGCGATATAATAAAAAAACCAGAAAAATATGCGAGGGGATTATTAAAATAGATGTACCCAATAAGGATGTGCGATTTCAACAAGTCCAGGTTATAAAGCCATTAATGTCCACAACCACAAAAGGACACCCCATTCAATTCCGATTGTTGTGGAAACGATACAGTGATGGTAATGATCATTACATGTCGTTGTTTCATATTGACTGACTGACTAGTTAGCTAAGATTTCAAAACGCTTCTTTTTTTTTTAAACAGCGTCTCTATTTGTTCGTTGCTTAATGAAAAATATAAAAAACTGATTAATGGCTGAAGGGTGTCAATTATAAAATTCATCTTTGAATTGGGTTGCGGTGGTTCAATCACGTTATTGTACAGTTCCTCAACGTCGGAATCATTCATATTGTTTATATAATTTATAATAATGGCGCGCTTATCGGCCATCTTTATATGTATAAATTATAAAAACATAACTTTAAATAAACTTAAAAACTTAAATCATAGTAAAGTAAATAAATGTATGTTGAAACATTAAAACATTTTGATATATTTGAATTGTTTCCTCATTTAAATAAATATTATAATATTTTGTTTAATAATGACGATGATCAAAATATAATCTTTAATACTTTAAATAACGATTACACCTTTTTATTTGAGCAAATCATTCAACGAAAATACAAAGAAAATCCGCTAAAAACAATTGCTTACAAAGAAAATCCATATCAATACAATGAATTTACATATGTGCTGGACTGCAACGAGTGGAATGTTATTGATTTATACGAATTTATAGTGGAATATTCGAATTTAAAAAGCATTACTATGAAGCCTAATCTTTTTATTTTGTTTAACATAGAAAACTTGGACAGAACCACCCAAAACGTGATTGGTACGCTGCTGGAAAAAAATTATAAAACTGCTAGATACTGGCTTATAAGCAATCATATTAACAAAATATTAAGCAAACTCATAAACAGATGTTTTTATATAACAGTTCTTCAACCTACGAATCAGCATTTAAAACATATGCTTTTTAAAATTTATAATAAGCCCATCTTTGAAATAATGATCGATAAAATATGTGAAAAGAGCAATGGCGATTATGGAACGGCCCTTCTCTATTTGGACATGCTTGCCATCGATTCGTCTGTTTTAAATCGAAACTTGTTTTCCAAAGAACTGAACGAAATAACTCAATTCATTAAGGATCAGAAATACACATCTCAAAATTATCCCAAATTGCGCGAAATATGTTTTAAACTGCTTGAAAAGACAGATGTATTGGATATTTTGCATATTTTTCTTAACTACTTTATAAAAATATTTCCTATCAAAAAATATGGATGGGTTGTTTCTCGATGTGCGCATTACCAATTACTTGATAAAATACCCAATAAACAAGTGTGGTTATTGGAATCATGGTTTTTAGACTGTTATCTCATTTATTGGGATAAAATGGTGTTATCCTAAAAATATTAATTCATGGATTATAATCGTAAATTAATATTTTATTGTGTGACTATTTAAAGATTTAGTGCAAGAATATATTTATAATGTCCGAAACAACCGAACCAAAGACTACCGAACAAACTGAAGAAGTTGCATCAACCAGTGCAGCATCGACGGATGAACAACAAGTTAAAAATTATCTTGAAGGATTGAAATCCAAACTGGCTAATTCATCCAGCGGTGATGCATCTGAAAATCAAACGCCAACTGAAGACGATAAAGTCAAGAATTATTTGGCTGATTTAAAATCAAAACTTGCTAATAAAACTGAAGCACCGCCATCAGCTGAAGCGAACCAAAATGATCCTAATTCGGCTAGAGATTATTTTAATAATCGCGTGAGAGACTACCTATCGAAAAACAAGGTGAAAGTTTATATTTTGACGCCTTGTTATGGTGGCCTTTGCCATGTGAACTATATTTTAAAAGTTATGGAAACCAAGGAAGTGCTTCAGGGCATGGGCATCCAGGTTGTTCTTCAGTTCATTCGCAATGAAAGTTTAATTACACGCGGTCGCAACAATTTGGTAGCGAAAGCCATGCATGACCCGGCGATGACCCACATTCTGTTTATCGACAGCGATATTACCTGGGATCCGATCCATGTTATTAAATTGATTATTTCTGACAAAGAATTGGTGGGTGGTATTTATCCCATTAAAAAATATCATTGGGATCGACTTTCTGAAGACAGCATCAAAAACATTTTGGAAAGAAAGAAAATTTCCTACAATGCTGGTTTATCTGATACGCAAATGATTTATCATAATTTGCTGCATTACAATTTCAATTATTTGCAGAATCAAAATCGTATTGAAAACAATTTGATGGAAATCTACACGCTGGCCACGGGATTTATGATGATTCAGCGCAGTTGCATTGAAAAGATGTGTGCAGCGCACCCTCAGTGCAAGTACACGGATGATTGCGGATTCCTTCAAGGGGAAGAAAATAAATACGCTTACTCACTGTTTGACTGCGCGATTGTCAATGACCACTATTATTCAGAGGACTGGTTGTTTTGCCACCGTTGGCGTTTGATTGGTGGACAAATTTTTGTTGACATTACAATTGATTTGTGGCACACTGGACAAGAAGATTATCAAGGCCGTTTATTAAGCACATTAAATATCGGAAATTAATTTTTTTTCTTAGGAATTATTATAATGCTAAACAGAAATATTTTTACAATAGGATGCATTTTTATTGTAATCATGGTTATTTATGTTTTTTTACAACCGCAGCTTGCACAACATCCACTTGAACATTACGCTACACCGCTCATGAACAACGGGCTGGTTTCTGATGTGGTTTACAGGGATAACACCGCCCTGGATTACGCTGCCGCGCGTTGGGGATTAAACATCAGCGAAGAAGAAAAAAAACAAACGCAGCAGGTGGCACCGATTTTGAACCCCCAAAGCAACAGCAACTACATGAATATGTGGGGAAGCGCTCCTGCTGCTCAAAATACTGCACGTATTCCGGATGATTTTTCAACCGTGGTGGCGTATAATCATCCCGTTGTAGGTGGTTTTTAAATAATTTATAAAAAAATATTATATTTATAAATTATATAATGTATAGAAGTGTTCAGCGTGGTGCTCCGTACTTTGTTCCGGAATACGACGAGTCGGATGCAAGAGAAGCAGCCCTTTCGTTGCAACAGTCCACCGAATCACAACAGCGTGAAAGCGAAATGTCCAGAGATTTTTTTAGCGATGATTATTCAATTGATCAATATGACGCTCCAGCGGTTGCCCCTCCCCAACACATCTCCGAAGGTAGAACCCGAGTTCGATTTTCAGAACCGATGGGTATTAAATGCGAAGAAGGCAAACAGCCGATTTTTCCACCTAGACAAATCCCGTATGGTCATTATTTACCTACCCCGTCAAAAGCTTGCACGAATTCACCAAATGTGTTCTTAACCTGGGACAATGAAAAATATAAGTATTGCTGTAATTCAGAACCGGATTCTCTAGAAAAAATGTTAAAACATAGCAAGGATGTGCTTTACAATATGATTCACAGTGTGGAGATTAATTACAAATCATTGCCTGATTTGCAATATGCTGCCCAAAAATATATGGCATTATTCCGTAAACTAAATACACCCGAAAACACGCAGTTAGAAACACAAAAAATAAATAAGCTACTTCAAACATTTTTTTTAAAAATAACCCCCGGAAATCAATTAACTGATTTAGGTATAAAATCCCTTAGGGAGGAAAGAGAAGAACCATTGCGTTCTATGGAAGCAAATGCTATGCCCGATTGGATGGGTGGAATGCGAAGAAGATCCCGAAGAAAACAACAACAACAAAAAAGAAGACGGTCAGGCGGCAAACGCAGCAAGCGTTCCCGCAAATAGATAAAAAAACGGATGACCCATGATTTTTAACGCATCAACTGATATAATAATATTTTTAAATTATTTGATGCGTTCTTTTGAAAAGAAGTAGCTACATTATTAAAAAAATCTTTTTATAAATTATATGAATAAATCGTTATCTTCTTCATTAAAAATAAACGATGATTTTTGGCTGAATAATCCCCAAATATTAATACAACCAACACGCCTTGCGGAATTTTTTCCCAGTGCGATGATGACCCGAGTCGAACAATTGAATTCCATTGTTCGATTTTGCTTTTATTTGAGTATTTTATTAATCCTTTTTAAACAAAACATTAACTTCATTTATATTTTTATTACAAGCCTGGTTCTAACATTTTTAGTGTATCAATATAATCCAGCATTAAAAAAACCAAGCGAATACTTTGACAGCAAATCCAAACGCGACGTGCTTAAAAAATATGTTAAACCTACCTACGATAACCCATTCATGAATCCGTCCATGCTTGATTATACCGAAAACCCAAATCGAGAATCATATAGTAAAAAATCATTCGTAAATAATAAAAACCTGAATTTAGATATCGAACAAAAATTTTCATACAATTTATACCAGGACGTTAATGATATATTTGGAAAGACCAACAGTCAGCGACAGTTTTACACTACCCCAATAACAACCATTCCAAATGAACAGTCTTCTTTCGCAAATTGGTTGTATGGAAAACCTGCTTGTAAAGAAAATAACGGATATCAATGCATGTTGAACAATCCTGTATTTTTAGAGGGGCAATCTCCACCCATTATTTATTAGATGTGTTTTCAAATGTTCGGGTATGAAAATTCTTTCTCGTGTGTAATGGATGAAAAAGACGGCCATTCATTGCAATCCATGTTTGACTCCCCCCTAAACATTGCAAACGGCTCAACGCATATCCAAAATTAAAAAGGCTGTCCGTCAAAACCTTATTATCAAATGGAACCATTGCACCAGTTAAAATAATTTGCTTGTTATTAATCGCATTATATATAATTTTTGCTATTTCAACCATGCGGTCCGTTCCAACGAGTACCAGCAGTTTTTTTTCTTTAACATCCCGCATTCTTTTGACAATTTCATTCATTTTAGTTGCGTCATTGTATAAATCCACGCTGTTTCCTTCATTTAAACTATAAATATTATATTTATCAATAATGCGAGATTGCTCCAGCAAATCATCAATAAAGCCATTATGAAAACCATTCGAATCCGCATAAGAAATTGTCCCTCCTAAAAGAACAATCGCAATACTCATATAGGCGTAATATATATTTAGATAACACAAAAACTCATCATACGTAATCTAAATATGTATATATAAACTGTCCGGTGATATGATGTCTCGAAATATAAACGACTCCAGGTCCATGGTATATGTCAGCATGTCTACATGTCCCAAATAGGTTGCCATATTTCGCCATTCATTTAATAAACTTACCAGTTTCATCATTGCTCGTGTTAAATTTCCTTCATATATGCCGTATTTTGATGTAATATAACTCACGCTCTTTCCATCGAACCAATCCATCATGATGGGATACCAGTTCTCATTTATTTCCCATTGTTCCTCCGGAACATTTATTCCGAATGCATCCGTCTGCGCTTGCAATTCTTCGGAACGTCGTTTGATGTATGAAACAATTGATGATGAAGATGCGGCGTCTTCAGTGGCAGCATCAATGCAATCCACTTGCTGCGCCGGAATGCTGTCTCCGGTCATAAATATGCTTAACGAAGCCAGTAATTCAGTCGCGGAATCAGGCAAATTTTGTACGGTATATAGATACATTTCTGGCATCAATAGGGAATTGCCCTCATTTATTTCGGTTGCCAGAACACCCTTTGGTGTTAAATGAACGGGACCCATTTCTTGAAAATTTTCAGGCAGATTTTGAAGAAATCCGGTGTGCTCCAAATACGAAGCGTATCCACCCATAAACATTTCTAAATCATCACACGTATCATGTGCTATCTGAAGTTCCGGAAGTTGCGCTTTCAACTCGTTCATATCTTTCCATATTTTGAAAGAACTGTCCCATTTTTTACCAATGTGCCGGTTCTTCCATCCGTCCAATTCGCGCTGTCGCACTTTGGGGGGCAGGTGCTGCGCTGTTTCAATAGCGTATCGATCCTTCAAATCGTCGATCGACGTTCCCTGCTCCGTTATTTCAGTTTGAATGGTTTCAATGCGTTTCGCGGTGTCTCGTAGTTGTTGCGCTATTTGCGATTTATGCTTCAAAAGTTCCAAAAACCAGTAGCTGTTTCGCACAATTTCGGTCCAATGATATTCTTGGCTATGAATGCTCTTGAATATGAAATCGAATCCAAATGTCATTTTGCTTGAAAAGATGCATTTATTTCCTGTTAGAATGGTTCGCACATCCGATTCACGTTCCGGCTTATTCATGGGGCAATAAATTACCACGCCGCGATCATCTTTTCCACGACGTCCAGCTCTACCGGCCATTTGAAGGTATTCATCGGTAAGCAACAAACGACGATTATTGGCACTGCCATCGTCGGGCTTTGTTAGTTCTAAAAATACCACCGTTTTGGTTGGCATATTTAACCCCACGGAAAATGTTTCCGTCGCAAACAGCAAACGGATAAATCCTCGGCTGAAAATAATTTCAATGATTTCTTTTAAAACAGGAACCAATCCACTGTGATGGTAAGCAATCCCCTTCTTTAGCACGTTTAATAGTGTCATATATTGCGGCAGAGTTTCCAGCCGTTCTCGGTATGCGTGAGTATAGAAGTGAAATATTCGCTCAATTTCGGCAGCTTCATGACCCGAAACCAGCGGCTCCTCAACTGATGCGGCGTAAGCTTCGCAGTTTTTTCTTGAAAATACAAAACATATTGCTGGACATAAACCACACAGTTTCAAATACGCGGTCAAATTATTTAATCTGTTTTTTGATGTATATGTTTTAGCCGCCTGTTTTTTAAAGGCATCCCCCGTCGGATCACTTTCCGACAAGGACAAATCCATCATTCGATTGTAATCACGCGACCATGCGTCGTATCCGCGTCCCACCCAAATTCCTTCATTATTCATTATCGGAATCAACGCATTTTGACGGCCGCGTTCGTCAGCTAAATCTTCATAAAATTGCGCTTTAAATACGTAGTGCGTTAGCGGAATAATTCGTTTGGTATTCGAAATCAAATGAATTCGGCGCTGTTTTAAATTTCCCACCCATTCCGCAATGCGTTCGGGTTGATCAATTGTCGCACTCAAAAGCACCAGCTTTATTTCGGTGGGCAACATAATCAACGTTTCTTCCCAAACGCAGCCGCGGTCCTTGTTGTTGATGTAGTGCACTTCGTCCATGACTACCGTATCAACATCGAACAAACTGAGTTCACTGGTTATTCCCAGGTGTTTTGTATTGCTCTTGTGTTTATACAGCAAATTTCGTAAAATTTCAGCCGTCATAATTAAGCATGGCGCATCCGGATTGAATTTAATATCACCAGTCATTAATCCCACCCGATCCGCACCAAACGCGTCCTTAAATTCTTTATATTTTTGATTGGATAACGCTTTAATTGGGCTGGTAAAAATGACGCGTTTATTCCTCGAAAAACTAAGTGCAATTGCATAATCGGCCAGGGTTGATTTTCCGGACCCGGTCGCAACGCATGCCATGACATTTTCATCACGGTTCATGGCTCTTACTGCGTGTTTTTGAAAATAATCAAGCGGATACTTGTACTGTTTAATGGATTCCGCATCATTCCAATCAGAGGGATGCTCGTTCGATTCCAGGATTACAAAGTTTTGAGCCATTCGATACGTAGGTGGTTATTTATTGCGTGTATATGAATTTATAAATCAATTTTTTATTTTTATATTTTTTAATATTTATTGGCGGTTGGAAAAAAATAAATATAAGAAATATTTAATCTATTAATAAATTACAGGGGGATAAAATGCGCATTGATCAATTATCAATTGTCGAATTATTAACCATATTGAGAACCATGCGGAATTCTCCGGATGGATTTGTCTCTTTTAATGAAATGGTCCAATTTGGTAGAAACGTGCATTTGAAATAAATATTGGTGGGGGATTGATTTTATAATTTACATATTTTGTTTATTTAACATATAAAAAATATTTCAAATAAACAGATATAATGAATAAAGAACCTATTTTAAATCCGGTTGCGAATCGGTTTGTATTGTTTCCAATAAAGCATAACGCATTATGGTCGCTATATAAAAAACAGGTCGCTTGTTTTTGGACGGCCGAAGAAATTCAGCTGTCCAAAGACCGTGCCGATTGGGAATTGCTTAATGCGAACGAGCAACATTTTATAAAAAACGTGCTGGCATTTTTTGCTGGAAGCGATGGTATTGTTTTTGAAAATTTGGATACACGGTTTATTCAGGAGGTGCAAATTCCAGAAATTAAAGCCATTTATGCCTTTCAGGGTTTCATGGAACAGGTGCACAGTGAAACGTATTCGCTATTAATTGACACACTGGTGCGCAATTCCGATGAAAAGGATCGTCTGCTTAACGCAATAGAAACAATTCCCTGCGTGGCCAAAAAAGCGCAATGGGCCTTGCGATGGATAAATGATGAAACCGCTTCATTTGCGACCCGTCTTGTGGCCTTTGCGTGTGTTGAAGGCATTTTTTTTAGCGGCAGTTTCTGCGCTATTTATTGGATAAAACAACGAAAAATTATGCCGGGTCTCACCTTTTCAAATGAATTAATCAGCCGCGATGAAGGCATGCACGTAGAAACCGCCATCGCAATTTATCAAATGCTGATTCATAAACTATCTGAATCGCAAATCCACACAATCATGATGGAAGCGGTCCAAATTGAAGAAGAGTTCATTATAGACAGTATTCCATGTAAATTGATTGGAATGAACAGCGCACTTATGGCGCAGTACATAAAATATGTTGCAGACCGGTTGCTGGTGCAATTCGGATATAACAAATTATTCAACTGCGATAATCCATTTGAATTTATGGAGATGTTAAGTCTTCAGGGGAAAACCAATTTTTTTGAAAAAAGAGTAAGTGATTACTCTCTTGCCAAAATAAGTAATTCAATTAACAGCAGTTCAGAAGGTAATGATTTCAAAATTGATAACGATTTTTGATTTTTTTCGTTTTTAATAAACGAGTTGTTGCAATAAATAATTGTTCCAAATTCGTTCGGTTTCATCCGCCGAAAAAAAATAATCCAATGAAGGTGTCATGTTTTTAATGTATCGATTTTCGTTTTTCTGCAATAAAATGTACAAACTAGCGAACATTTTTTATAAATATAAATTAATAAACGGGTATATTTTTATATGTTTACAGACGCGACTCTGGCTGATGAAATTTGTATTAAATTGTCAAGCCCATAGTCATACTTGAATTCTCGATACAGCATGTCGGTTTGAAGATCATGGAATGGTTGAGAACTGCTACTCAGAAAATATTCATACAGTTTTTTTTTCGTCATGGGATGAAGAACTATATTCTCCGTATTTTTGTATTGTTCCGGAATTTCTAAATCTTCGTCCACCCAATCATTGCAATATCCTACCCTTATGCCGCATTTTGTATATACAATATTTTTATGAACAAAGAACATACTGCATTCAAGTCCGTCATTCAATTCAATAGAATAATCAAATTGAATTGCTCCGATATCACTGGGGGGAGAATTGTTTATTTCTATTTGATCCAATCCAAATTTATGATCAATGTCATGTTCTTCCACATCAAATTGCGAAAAAGACTTTGAAAGTTGTCGCAAAAAATCGACTGGATTGCGACCCTGTTCTAGTAGTACATTGTATATTTTTTCACCAATTGAAACCATTCTTTTATAAATATAAATTAAAAATATTAATTTTCAATTTTTTTTTTACCATAAAAAATTAAAAAAATTGAAACATTTTATTACTCATTAGTTTATTACATAATTTAAAACATCAATCACGATGAATGAATTGCAACAATATTTATCATCCTCATCAAGAATTTATTTCATTTCGGTTGGTTGCGCTGAAGGGGTGTGGATGAATGACCCTTCATTCGAAAACCAGCAATATCCGGAATTTCTTGATAAATATGAACATTATCCGAAAACCATTATTTTAATTGATGAATGTTTGCAAACCCCAACTTATCTAGAAATTTTGATTCAGGTTGAAAAATATCAATGTTTTTCAAAAACTCAGTTTCAATCTTTACCCGGATATATTTCTCGTTTTAATGATTTGGATATTATTGTTTTAAAATCAAACAATATCATAACATATGCGGTTGAAAATGGTGCGTTCAAACCAAGTAATACCACGCTCGAATTATTTCAAATGTTAACAAGACATGTCATATTTACAAACAGCGTGCTAATTGCGGAATCTTTTTCAGGAACTTCTTTGGATTTTATTAAAACCGCTTTGGAAAGTATTACTCCCATTGATAAAATATTGTACTCGCTTTATTTTGGCGGTGATTTTGGTTGCAACAGTCGAAAATGCTTTCTATCCAATATCGAAATTGATTTTTCAAATGGACACCCGGTGCTATTTAATCCACAATGCCTTCCAAAACATGAAATTTATTATAAATACATGACCGAATCAAATCCAGACAAAAAAAAACAGATAGCTTGGTCGGTGTTTCAATACGTTTCAAAAAAATTACAATCAAATGCATATTTTATCGATTTATTGAATCGAAAAAATGAACAAATGGAAACAATCGACCAGTCCGGATGGACCCAATTGAAAATGTCGGATTTTACCAAGCAGCAATTGTATGGTCTTTATTTAGACCCAACCACGCATCCGGATGCGATCAGTATAATTAATACAATGTTCCGTCAAGAATATATTGAATGCTGCAGTTATTTGCCACAAACGCATCAGTTTAATTTTCCATTTGATATTGTATCCCAAAAATCGTATCAAATGACAACTAAATTACAAAATGAATTGAGCAAAATTTATGAATTCAATTCACTGGCTACCTTAAATTCGGAGTAGTTTAGGGCTTATAATTTAGACATTTGTTGATAATTAAGTTTTAATCCATGTAGAATCGAAATCTGGCTTATAATTTCCTTTTTTTTTAAATTCGGGTTTTGTTCAATAAATGATTTAATCATTTGCATTTGTTCATCTGTCATTTTGTTTCTTGAAACCGGCCGTGTTTGGGTTATCGATGGTGGTGCAGTCGTAGATGCCAAATTTTCAGCAATTTGCAGCTGGGGCCCGGCGCTAGTAGAAACATAGCCCTTTATTTCGGTTTGACCCGAATGAACTTTTTGATGGCACGGTCGACACAGCACCACCAAATTGTGCTCCACATTTTTGTGAAATCCCAGTTGCTTAAAATTTCCCTCACCGTCCGCATGACATTGAAAGTTAATGTGATGCGTTTCAAGGGGTATGTCGCATGCGTGCATGGGTTTATAACCACAATCCTGACATTTTTCGAGATACACGTCGGAATTATAATTGCTCTGAACTGCCGTATACACGTGCGATTCAGCTCCCATGATTTCATTTCGAATTTCAAAGGCTTGTGTCATAAATGCGGTGTCCAATTCCAAATATCGCGCTACTTCCAACCCGTACAGTCCCGTTCCCGCACCTTCCCGCAATTTGCGATCATATATAAGCGTCTTGGTGTTAGCATCATAGTGAACCTCTAAATGATAAATTTTTAATTTAGGTAAAGCGGTAATTTGGTGCATCTTAGATAATTCATGCAGATGCGTTGCCATAAACATGCTGCAGTCGCGTTTATGCAATTCCAATATGGTGCTTGCTACAAGGGCGATACCGCTGAAGCGTTCGGTGCTTGCAACGAGCTCGTCAATGCACACCAGACTCTTTTTATCGGCGTGCTTCAAAATATACTTTAATTCCATCATTTCCACCATAAAACTGCTTTGATTTTTTAATAAATTATCCACATTGCTAATTCGTGTAAAAATATACCGATACGGACTAAACGTCATCGATTGCGCAGACACGTATCCACCCGCCTGCGCCATAATTATTGCCAGACAAATGGCCTTCTGCTTGGTGGTTTTACCAACAGCGTTGTAGCCATAACACAGCGCCATATTTACATCGTTTTTGCCCAGCACAATATCATTCGCAATAAATGGGGTTTTGGTTTGAACGGCTTCCACAATGGGATGGCGCAAAGCAACCACATCAATAAAACTAGTGTCGCTTTCTTGAATAGTGGGTTGAACTAAATTATACATAACCGCATTTTTTGCATGAGATTTGATGATGTCTATTTCCCCAATAAAACTAATGATCTTTTTAATGATAATATGATAATTATTATCAAGGTCATCCAATATTTGGATGTATTTTTCAGACGCGAGAACCATCATTTTTTTAGTGTTTTCTTCAATCTTTTCACTCCAACGTTTAATTATTTTTCCGTTGATTCGTGCAATTTTGCTTTGGCCGTTGTTGTTGTGCACCGTAAGTTCACGGGTGTCAACCTTGAATTCTTCTGAGCCAACACGGATTGTGATTGTTCGATTGTTGAGACGGGCCACCATGCTTTGACAACGTTTTTGAGTGAGCTCTAAATAAAACCCGTCTTTATCATTACTGCAAACCGTAATAAGGGACGTATCGGGTTGTTTTCCCGCAGGTTGTTCAATGAAACTGCTTAGTTCTTGCGCCAATGCGGTAATTGCTTGATGCGTCGTTTCAATTTCCGATTCAATCTTATCAATATCGGGATATACCCCCGGTATAAAAATGGAACGCTCAATGCCCTTAATTTGGTATCGATATAAATTATCAACATCCAATTTGGCACAGTACGTCTGCATGAATTCGCCGTATCCTTTAATTAATTTTTCCGTTTCGGCGTCAATCCAATTCGGGTAATGCGTCTGCAGCCATTTTAAAATACTAATTATTTGAATGGAGCTGATATGGAAGTTATTGAATTCAATCGGTGAGAGAATTTTTAATGCCAACCTGCGGCTCAAGCGCTCCATGTCTAAAATTTTGCCCAGTTGCTCTTCTAAATCTTTATAAATGGGAATTGCCTTTTCAATCTTTTGATAGCTGTTAATCAAAGTTTGTGCATCATACACGGGATTAAGCAGCCGTTCTTTGAACTGCCTTTTTCCGAATGCTGTGCTGCAATTGTTTAGAAGCGACAGCAAACTCATGGATTTGCCGGTAGCATTCTTATCAGGCACAATATTTAGCTGATAAATCGAATTTTGAGTGAGAATGAGATTATCATTATTTTCTAAAAAAATGGGACGGCTTATTTTGTGAATGATATCGCTGCGATGCTGTTTTGCAAATTCTAAAAGCAGCATATAGCAAACTACAGTGGAGGGATATTTTTCTAGATCCAAGTATTCAATGGGCGACAGCATTCCCGTTTTTGGGAAAATACTGCCCAAAAACCCGTTTTGATAGCTTGGCTTAAAAAATTGCGGAGAAACGGGTTCCTGACGAAAATGCGCCAGTCTGCCATCAATTTCTAATTCCAGGTCGGTTATTAAACGCTCCTTGGTGTAAAAGCATTCCCCGCTGTTTAAAAACTCTTTATTGATGTGAATGAGTATTTCCTTTGGATTGTACAGTTTTATAACGCGGTACAATTTGTCAATGCCGAATTGAAAGTCGCCTTTCCGGCTGCTGGTTTCATACACGTAATTATTTCCAACAGACAGATCAATCAGCGAGAACGCACAAATATAAAATTCCTCCTTCTGATTCCGATGCGGTTCAAGGTAAATGCACATCAAATAGTTATGATCATAGTTATTATTATAATCCAAGCACGTGCTTGTGCTTATAATTTGATCCAATACACGGGAAACATTTTTTTTGCCATTTTCATCTTGGTTGTATATGGCAATCGTGTATCCGTTTTGAAGCAGAATGTTAATAAATTTTTGTTGCGCGTGCATGGGAAAGCCCACCATTTCATAATTATGACGTGAAACTTCTTCCACTTCTTTGTTCTTGCGCGCGAGCTGAATGCCCAACATGTCGGCCATCGCGAACAAGTCTGGTCCATCCATGCATCGGTAGTTATAAAGCTCATAAAACATGCCATTTTGAAGCAGCACTACATTTTTATCGCCTATTTTTTTATCTACTAGTTGTCTATGATATTCCAAATATTCGTCAACAAGCAGTTTCTTTTCCATGTTGGTTCGCGTTTATTTGGGGCGGAGTTTGTTAGTACTTATGCTTGTTTATTCTTTAAATCAAAACGTACAGTCTTATTTTACAAACCGTACGTTGAGGTTAGGTTTTATGTCTCTACGTATTTGCGTTAATTTACATTAAATTATATGCCATTTTTATTATGAGCACCAATAGAATCGTGATCGATGTAAAATATAGTAAAATTAAAACGGTTGATGGGATAAATTCTGATATTTTTGGTAGATTATGTTGATACAACAATTTATCAATGTAGCACAAGCCCTTCGTCATTGAGGTGATATACTCGTTTTGGTGGTAAATAGGATAATCAATAATACGGGTATTGCATTTCTGAGCCACCGCTAAACCGGCACAAAGACCCGTTTCGCATGATGCTTCCATACTAACTCCACCCATAGTGCTTTGCACGTAATAACCACCCAAAAACATATTTCTTGGTAAATCATCTGGTTGCGCGGTTTTGGGCATATACTGCAACAAACCCGTATTGGTTGAAAATTTGGGATTATCCGATATCAATTGTTTTTTATCATTATTGCGAAACTCGTACCAGTCTTCGTATCCCACAAACGTGTCGTCAAATGTGGTATTGTATTGACGAAAAATATTTTTAACAAACTGACTGTTTTTAAATTGGAATATGCCTTCTTGAATCGCTTCTTCTTTAGAACATTCGCTTAATATTTTGTTGTAAATGACGCCCTTATTATAATCTAAAAAACCAATGTTAAAAACATCTTTAATGGGGGTATTATTTTTATGACATCGATTGAGATAATCGGAATTCCATAAATGCTTGCGTTGCACAATCAGTTTCCAGGGCGTATCCGTAATTACAAATTCATCACATTTTAAATCAAGTACATTTTCTAATGGTATGGAAAAATATAAATTGATTGTATAATACAGTTGCAGTCCCTTTTCTAATTGTGTTAAAGCATATTGTATTGGTTTTGCTCTAAAAAATGAGTGTGTGCTGATAATTTTATTAATTGATTTTAAAGAGCATGTAAAAATATATTCATCTGCGACAACGATTTTATTTTTCTGTAGGGATATGGATTGAATATTATTATTCATTATGTGTATATCCGTTATTTGAGTATTGGTGTAGATTTTGACCCCTTTGGATTTTAAGTACCGTATCCAGGGAACAAATAGACTTTCCTGCGTGGGGTGTTTGCTTATGCGCGTATTGATCGGAGTGAATTTATATTTGGTTGTATCACATGTAGAAATAACGTTTTTATAATATCCGGATAAACTTAGCTTGTTTGCATCCATTCCTAAAAAGGGACCCATTATGGATTGAATGATTGGATCCTTATTAAAATATTCATAGGCGTTAACATTGTCATATTCGTTAATGGCTCTTTCTTTAGAGATTGTTGCAATATCGGCTATTTTATTAAGCAATGAAAAATTTGCATTTTTAATAATAATTTTTGCCAGATTTGAATATGATAATCCTCCATAATACACGCTTGATGAATTCACAATGCACGGGTTTTCTAAAAACGCAAAATTATCATTGGCGCCGATTTGATCTATTATTTTATTGATGTTATGATAAACACTGCCAAATATTCGCCATGAGTATTCGATATAACAATATTTTCCAAACATTGACCTTGCTTGTCCACCAACATCGGATTGGCTTTCATACAGAATCACTTCAAATTCCGGATAATCGCATAAAAAATGCGCAGCTGACAATCCTGCAATACCTCCTCCAATAATAATAATTCTTTTTTTGGTCATATTTTTATAACTAAATATATATTTAAAATATTTTTTATTTATCATTTTTAATTATTTTTTAACATATGAAAAATTTGAAATGCTTCTTCTTCTAAAATAAAATATAAAGACAAATTGTTAATATTAATCATATTCGATGTTAAAAAGCGTTATTGAATTAGTGAGTAAAAATAAATCCCGTTTGGAATGGGATGAATATTTCATGTCCATTGCATTTTTAGCAAGCATGCGAAGTCCGTGTGAAAGATTACATGTAGGTTCAGTCATTGTAAAAAATAATCGATTAGTTAGCATGGGGTATAATGGATTTATTTCCGGAGCACCCCACACCAGTCGTGTTCGGGACAATCATGAGCAATCCATTATTCACAGTGAAGTAAACGCTATTGTTGATTGTGCTCGGCGGGGAGCAAGTCTTGAAGATGCCAAAATTTATGTCTCGCATTATCCATGTATAAATTGTTTTCGCAGCATTGCCGGATGCGGTATTCGTGAGATAATTTATTATGAAGATTATCGGAACGACGCATTGGTTGCCCAATTGGCAAAAGAATCTAATATTGTAATCAGAAAAATGGGAGATACCCCATAAAAAAATATTACTGATTAATATAATGGAACAACAAAAACCAGCAGCTACTACTGAAATGGCTCCAACGGCGCCGACGCCTCAAAAACCGGCAAAAGAAAGTGCACCACAAAAATCAAACAAGAGCGGCTTTCTTGTTTTAGGTTTAGCGGGTGCTTGGGTTTTAATGGGTCTTATTGCTTTTATTTATTCCCTTTTTTGTTTTTCAAAATCCGGAACTACGGGTCAAAAAGTTATTGGATTGTTATTATCCATGTTGATTGGTCCATTCTATTTTATTTATGTTTATGCAAGCAGCACGTATTGCAAATAATTTCAAACTTACTACAGATACTTTTGTTTGGATTTATTTTTATTTTGGTTTAATGCAAATGAAAAAAAACCAGCAAACATAAATAGTGGAAACACAATGAATTTACATAAAAAATCAATTTCATTAAATTTATCATCATTGATGTAGATCCTTTGATTTATACAACTGATTCCATTCATATATTAGTTGAAATACGGTTTATTTTTATGTAAATGTTTAAGTATTTAAAAACAAATCAACGGAATTTATCTATAGATTGGTCAGTATGGTTAGGGTAAAACCAGTTTTTTTCGCATCTTTTTTACTGTTTTTCATGGCATGCGGTGCCATTGATTTGCCGAATGAGTTGGATGAAAATGTTTGGGTGGGATCTTCTCCATCCGAAATTTATCCAAATAGTACCGTATCATTGGGAAGACAACTTCTAAAAGTAGCTCCAGCTCCGACTCCTAAGGCTGCTCCAGCTCCGACTCCTAAGGCTGCTCCAGCTCCGACTCCTAAGCCAGCTCCTGCTCCTACTCCTAAGCCAGCTCCAGCTCCAACTCCTAAGGCTGCTCCTGCTCCGACTCCTAAGGCTGCTCCTGCTCCGACTCCTAAGCCAGCTCCAGCTCCAACTCCTAAGGCTGCTCCAGCAACAAATGTTATAAGTTCAAGAGCACAGACTACGAATAACGCATTGGTAAAGAAAATTGAAACCGAATTTTCAAATTGGTTAAACACCGACAAAGGAAAACAGGCAACGATTGATTGCGCTGAATTTAACAATCGACCTGATATTTATCAAGGATGCTTGGAAGATATTAAGGTCACTGGAAATAAAGCGCTTGCGGTTCAAGGAGCTTTGGCAGAAGAAGAATTCAGAAGCAAGAGTAAAGTCTCCGCCTCTAAGAAATTTTGCGTTGCATCTGGTGATCCGCATTTTACAAATTATGACGGTGATTATTTTCATTTGCAAGAAAAAGGCATCATGACTCTTGTCCGTGCAGAAGGAATAGAAATCCAAGAGAAAGTAAGGAAAAACGGTCAAGATAAACCAGGTGTGCCTTGTTGCATTACAGGTTTAGCTGTTCGATACAAAGATACCCTCACATTTGAAGTAGATGTTGAAAACTATAAAAATATTGTTATTAACGGCATTAAAACTACTTTGGAACCAGATTATACAATGAAAATTGGAGGTGTCGATGTAAGATATGGTAATCAAAAAGTTGAATGGCGTGCTGATAGCTACAAAACAACTGGTATCAAGTTTAGTTTTCCAAATGGATTTGGTATTATGGTATCTGGAGGGTATTGTGGTGTTGCTGAAATAAACGTACCTAATAATTACTTCGGGAAAGTGTCTGGTATTTGTGGGAATGCCGATGGAAAAAAAGATGGAAAGGATTTTATGAACCCATTGGGTAATGTGATGAATGTTAATTATGGCGCTCGTAATTGGGAAATGTCTGGATATGATGGTCCTACATCACCATTATCTAAATGGCAAGTATCATGGTTTCCTACCGGAAGCAATTGTTTTTTTCAGAATGACTGCTTACCCGCTCCTCCGGCACCAAAAGTAGATACATCAGCACCCAAATCTGTAGCAACACCGGCACCAAAAGTAGATACATCAGCACCCAAATCTGTAGCAACCCCGGCTCCTACTCCCAAGGCTACTCCTGCTCCTACACCCAAGGCTACTCCGGCTCCTACACCCGTCAAGGGCGATTTGATTGATTATCCAATTAAACTTACTTGCGATAATAGTTTTCGTCTTTATGTAAACGGAAACTTTGTTGGAACTGGTGATAATTGGCAAAAAGTATATTCGTTTACACCCAAAGTGCGATTAGGAGTCGATACGATATCAATTGAAGGTCATGACGCCGGAGGTCCTGCCGCATTTATTGGTACGTTTAATAATGTTAATTCAAAACCATCCGATTGGGTGTGTAAAGAATATCCCATTTCAAATCCTCCTTCTAATTGGAATGCTAATAATTTCGACGATAGTAATTGGCAATCTCCAAGATCTTATGGCAAAAATGGTGATAAAAATACTGTATGGTACGGTGTAAATGGCGGTTCATTAAAAGACTTATCAAGTGAATCCCAATGGCTTTGGACTAATGATTATGACAATCATGATCATATTTATTGTCGCTTGAATCAAGCAGCATTGAAAGAAAGAATTTCATTACCGACTACCTCCGAATCCAAGAAACCGGAAGTATCTTCTTCTTCGAAGTCTTCTTCTTCGGCTGAATCCAAGAAACCGGAAGCATCGAAGTCTTCTTCTTCGGCTGAATCCAAGAAACCGGAAGCATCGAAGTCTTCTTCTTATGCTGAATCCAAGAAACAGGAAGTATCTTCTTCCTCGAAGTCTTCTTCTTCGGCTGAATCCAAGAAACCGGAAGCATCGAAGTCTTCTTCTTCGGCTGAATCCAAGAAACCGGAAGCATCGAAGTCTTCTTCTTCTGCTGAATCCAAGAAACCGGAAGTATCTTCTTCCTCGAAGTCTTCTTCTTCTGCTGAATCCAAGAAACCGGAAGTATCTTCTTCCTCGAAGTCTTCTTCTTCTGCTGAAT